>Ga0209541_10009584_pt1 | contig 15663 bp, 16 predicted proteins | sample RifCSPlowO2_01_FD_184027 | JGI IMG/M metagenome (GOLD analysis project Ga0209541, IMG submission 184027) | Groundwater microbial communities from Rifle, Colorado - Rifle CSP2_plank lowO2_0.1 (SPAdes) (version 2) | ecosystem: Environmental > Aquatic > Deep subsurface > Groundwater | place...
TGGAAGATTAGAAAATAAAGAGTTCTTCTCTAAAATTGGTGTTAGGGGTAATCCCTGACGGATTCTATTCATCATTTCCCGTTTTCTTTTAATTACTCCTCCTTGAATTGAAGAGATAACTGGAGTTGTAACTACCTGAAAGGCAATGAGCTCCCCATCTTTTAATTTAGTCATTTGCCCAATTAAATATGAGATTGGATCATGTTCAGCCAGAGCTTTTTGAGACTTTAACGGTAGTACAAAATCAGAGGAGAATTTAAGCTCTACAATACTTACTGCTTTCTCAGGATCATCTAATGCCTTTGGTGCATAATCCTCTACTTCTTTTACTTTTAATCCTGGAAGAAAAGATAACAGGCTTCTATGAATCACATCTACCTCCTTTTTAGGTATTCCTAGTAAGAACCTAATGCCCTCATCTCTGCTTGAAACGATTTCAAGTGAAAATACCTTTTTTTGCCTCAGGAAGCTCTGCCATCCGCTCATCATCCTAGCTCTGGTATGTAAAAGGACATAAAGCTGTTCTGTAGCAAAGGCTGACTTAGTAGTATCTGAAGGAAAAGTTAATTCCAAAAATGCTTTTTCCTCCTGCTTTGCCTTTACCCCTAATCTTCCAAGAAGTAAAAGCAGGAGTGGAGTAATAACATTTTTAATAAGTTTTATGGCTATAAAGATAATAAGAGCCAGGATAAGTACCATTCCAACCGGCCCGAGTATCATCAAAATGCCAAACCAAAGCGGACTTAGATGTAATGACGAAACCAAAGGTATATGTGCTAAGAAATTATATATACCTAGCTTCCACTCAATTGGAATAACTGGTAGCGGTAAGAGCAGCGATAAAAGGTACATATTCCACAAAGGCAAGGAATGATCATGTACCTGTTGAATAAGCTGGATCTGTTGGAAATCAGCTGCGCTATGGGGAATAAATGAAGGTACTGGACTCATTGCCATAATTTTGAGGGCAGTGAGCAGAATAACTATATCGAAATATATCAGATGTGATAAGGAAAGTAAATAGGCACGTTTCCTTCTTGACAACTATCCGAATACGGATATATAATATCCTTATACGGATAGATAGGAATTAGGATATGCAAGCAACGGAATTAGAATTTTTTAGAGACGAATTAACAGAATCACCGAAAGTACAAAATCAGATACCACAGAATTCTTCTATTAGCACGCCTTTACATCTTGAACAAACTTTAAATCAATTTTTTCCTGAATCAGTCGAACAAACCCAAGTACAAAAAGCGCGCCAAATACTTGGAGAAAGTGCAAAGGATATAACTGATGAACAGATTGAGTCATTTGTGAGCAAAATTGATTATTTAATGAATTCTTGGTTAGATTCCTTCGAAAGACAACTCTTTGATGGAAAAACACTTCGAGAAATAGCAAAGGAAACTTAATGTGAGTATTAAAGTACGCTACACGCCAGAACTTGCAAAACCTAAAAGGGTGGTTTTATATCTTCGTGTTTCGACAGAAGAGCAAGTAGATAATTTCTCACTTGGTACACAGGAAGAAATATGCAAAAAGGAAGCGCAAAGAAAAGGGTTTGAAATTGTTTCTATCTTTAGAGAAGAGGGGAAATCCGCAAAAACTATAGTTGGACGTCCACAACTTTTAGAAATGCTTGACTACTGTAAGAAGAATAGAAAAGTACTGAGTGCTATTCTTGTTTATCGACTTGATCGTCTTTCTCGTCAAGTCGGAGATTATTTATATATAAAGAAAAAGCTTGCAGAGTACCAAATCAGCATACTTTCTGCTTCAGAGCCTACAGGAAATACTCCAACAGATAGATTTATAGAAACAATGTTTGCTAATTTCGCTCAATTTGATAATGATGTTCGTAGTGAGAGAACAAAAAACGGGATGAGAGCAAGATTTTTATCTGGTCTTCACACGGGAGTTGTGCCTTACGGATATCTAAACGAGAACGGTTATGCGATAAAGAATCCACAAGCGTTTGATAAACTAAAAGCTGCTTGGGATTTAATGCTAACCGGAACCATAAGCTGTCGAGGGATTGCTGATATTATGAATGAGTGGGGTTTGGGGTTAACTTTTAAAGGAGTTAAGTATCCATTTAGAAATCAAACTGCTAATCGGTTATTTAGAAATAAGTTTTATATGGGAATACTTACCTCTAGTAGATACCCAGAAGAAGTACAAGGACAACATACTCCAATGGTGACATCTGAGCAATTTTATAAAGTACAGGCGATTTTGGATGGAAGAAATACCAATATCCATGTTCCAATAGTCAGACACAACAAGGAAAATCCAGAGTTTCCCTTAAGAAGAATTCTTAAGTGTTCTCAATGTGGCATGGTATTTACCGGAGGTTGGAGTAAAGGCAGAAATTGTCGGTACGCATATTATGTCTGCCGAGGACGATGCGGCGCACCATCTGTTCCTGAAGACAAAGCAGACGAAGGTGTTATTGCAAAGCTGGAAGACATTTCTTTAACACCAGATGGAATAAAACTTCTTGTGGCATTTCTTCGGACTAACTACATGAAACGAATTTCAATTTTGCAGAAGAAAAAAACTGCTGCTGACGCTGAACTTATAAAACTTTATGCAATGCGACAACAATTGGTAGAGAAAAATTTAGCAGGTGTTTACTCTGATGAAATCTTTAGAGAACAGAATGCAATCATCGAAGATAAAATTAAAGATTTACATGCTATGAAAGATACATCAGTTATAAATAAATATACCCTGGAGGAGACAGTTACTTTTATCGAAGAGAAATTTGCAAATTTAGGTGCAACGTATGATGACGATAACAGCAGCCTAGAAGAGAAAAAAGCCCTGCTTGGTTCGATTTTTCCCGCTGGAATGGCTTGGAACTATCCAGGCATTTCAAACCATGATATTAGCCCGTTCTATGGCGCTATTCTCGCATTTACAAGACATAGCGCCCACCTTGGTGAGCCGGCTGGGGATCGAACCCAGGACCAAGAGATTAAAAGTCTCCTGCTCTACCGCTGAGCTACCGGCCCTGCCCGCAACGCCTCGCAAGCTCGTCTTGCGTGGCAGGCGGGCCGCCCAACACACAAGATTACTTACTAAACATTGGCAAGACTTAAATATTATACTGGGTTAGGCTGATATTTGCACTAATGAGGCTATGCAACCTGCTCGTTGGGTTCGGGAGCAAAACCTAAGCTATCCGCCATAAATCTGGCTGTTGTATCTATCACCACTTCATCTGGTCTGTGCAAAGTAGTTCTTAAATAATCCTTTAAAGCAAAAACTACTGTGTCCCCATCATGTCCTTCTTCGTGTAAAGTTTTATTTAGGTTCTCAAGCTCTTTATCATTTCTAGTCAAAATACCAGGTCTATAATAAGTCCATTGCATTTCTGCATCCTCAGTTGTAGAAGCTATTCTAGCTGCATCTGCTCTATCCGTTACCAATTTATACAATCTTTCCCCTGTATCAGTTGTTCTGTTTAAGGGTTTAGGCACTACCCCAACAATTTCTATTCTTTGACCTGGTCTGACTTGTATAATTCTAGGAGCACTTTCTGGAGACATGTGAATATTATACACCCAAAAACAAATTAGACTTTGATTTTATATTTTTTGAGGTATTTTTTTCCATTTTTTAAGGTATAGGAAACTTCTAATCTGGCATCTGTTATGCCTGCATGATACCTACAGACATTTTTAGAGCAGGTTCCAAATAAAAGTTCCTGAGATGTAGATTTACTATTTAATTTAATCCCTCCCATAGCTCCTTCTTCCTGACCATTTGTTTTGTAAATTAAAAGATAAGAAACTAAAGAGGCATTTTGAAGATTAGAAAAACTTACATTTAAGGCTCTTCTGTCTGCCCTTAGTTTTGGATAAACACTAATCGTAGAGCCTCCAGCAGATTTCAAAACTGTCCCAGATTTAGCCTGCGGTAAAATCTTTGCTTCTACGGATTGAACAAAAAATAAGGAAAATACAGTTAGTACTAAATATAAAAAAGCCTTCATTTTGTATAGTATACTATAGAATATGGGCAGGAAAATTATTCCTCTAGTTATAATAATAGTCCTTTTAATTTTAGGAGCCTGGTATTTATTTTTTAGACCATCTTCTAATTTAGCTAGTTCCACATCTCAATCTTTATCAACATTCCAAACTCAAAAAAAAGCTCAACCCTCAGAAACCTTAATAGATTACGAGGATCCAAGTGGTTTTTCTTTTAGTTATCCTGATAACTTATCTATTAGTAAAGCTGACTTAGATGATAATACATATGCTGATCTAGAGCTAAGCTCAAAAGATGTTTCCGGAAGTTTATCCTTAAAAATTACTGATAGTAAATTTAAAACATTGGATGAATGGGTAAAACTAAACAGGGAGGCATCCAAAGAGGAGCCAAGGGAAGTTAAACTCGGAACCTTAAAAGCTATCCAGATAACAACAGCTGATAGGATAATGCTTGGAAGCCTAGATCAGGGCATATTTTTTTCTATAGAAATGCCAAAAATAGAAGAAGGCTTTTGGAACGAGGTCTATAATAAATTAACTTCAAATTTTTCCTTTGTATCCCCTAGCACAGCCAGTTCTCAAGGAACCAGCTCTGATGACGTTTCATTTGAAGGTGAAGAAGTAGTGCAATAACAAAAATCTCTGAATGAAAAAAATTTATTTATTCATTATTTTCCTGATTATATTATTAATTGCACTAAAAATTCCTAACAGTTTGCAGGTACCTGCCTTAACTAATCTTTTTTATTTTTCCGTCTGTGATCAGCCTATCCGTTACCGCATAGATGAAATAGATCCTCAGTTCAAATTATCCAAGAATAATTTTACATCCTATGTAAATGATGCCGCACAAATTTGGAATAATGCTCTGAATAAAAATTTGTTTACATACGATCCAAAAGGAAGTTTAAGTATTAATTTAATCTATGATGAAAGACAATCCCTAACTGAACAGGTTACCAAATTGGAAGAAACTGTAAAATCTGACCAGCAAAATCTTAAACCTGAAATTAATCAATATCAAAGCTTATCTGCAGAGTTTAATCGGAAGGTGGATGAGTTAAACAAAGAAATTGATGATTGGAATCAAAAGGGAGGTGCACCTGAAGAAGAATATAATAAACTAATCCAAAAACAAAAAGATTTAAAGAAACAGGCAGATAGTTTAAATAAAATGTCTCAGGACTTAAATAACTCAACTGATAAATATAATACTCAAGTAAATCAGCTCAATCAAAGCATTTCAACTTTAAATTATGCATTAGAGGAAAAACCGGAAGAAGGAGTATTTAAATATCCCGAAAATAGAATTGAGATATACCTAAATATTAATAGTCAGGAACTAATTCACACTCTAGCTCATGAGTTAGGTCATTCAATCGGGCTAAATCACATTGATAACCGTAAAGCGATTATGTATTCCAAAACAAATTCATCTATCAAACTTTCAGAAGATGATATATCAGCCTTAGAAAATATTTGTAAGGAAAAAAGTATATTTGAGCTAGCCAAACACTATTTCAACCTTTTCCTTATTCAATACAAAAATAAACTAGAAAACCTTAATTAAGTATCCCGGATGCAATTTTATTTGAACCATTTCTAGCTTGGCTGCACCAATTGATGCAATTATATCAGAATCAGGAGAGGCCAAAATCTTAAGTTTGGATAAATTGGTGTATAATACAAATATGGCAATTGACTGGACAAATATTTATAAAAAATACAAAGGACTCTGGATAGCCTTAAAAGATGACGAGAAAACTGTTTTAGCAAGTGGTAAAACTGCAAAATTCGTATGGGATAAAGCACGTAGATTAGGTTACGATAAACCTATTTTAACCAGGTTGCCTTCTAAGCTAACTTCTTATGTTGGCTCACATCAATGAAATTCAGGTATAAAAAGTACGGCCCAGGAATTCTTCGTCCAGTAATCAGAATTGAAGTTGTAAAAAATAATTTAGAAGTTCCTTATGAGGTTTTGGTAGATTCAGGGGCAGACCTTTGTATATTTGATGCCAGCATAGCTCAAATTTTAGGAATAGATATCGTTAAAGGAGAGAAACATGAAGTTTCAGGTTTAACTGGGTTTCCAGAATTTTATTATCTCCATCCAATTACTATAAAAGTAGGCGGGTTGGAGTATAAAGTTGATGTTGGCTTCATGTCTATGAGAGGAAATGCCTATGGTATTGTTGGGCAAAAGGGATTTTTTGAAAAATTCGTTGTAAAGTTTGATCTTCAGAAAGAAGATATTGAATTAAAACCCAGATAATTTAGCCTGTCCTAACAATCTAATCCCCGTTTGGTATCGCCTACGGCTTGCCCGCATTGCTACGCAAAGCGTTGCAGGCGGGGATTATGCACCCCCCAACTAAATCGGGGTCGAACAGCTTCCCACTCCGGGGGCGCAGTTCAAATCCTAAAAGTATCGCCTACGGGATTCGAACCCGTGATTACTGGGATGAAAACCCAGTGTCCTAACCACTAGACGAAGGCGACGAACTCGCTTGTTGAAGGCGACGAGCCTTAAAATTATACCCGATTGGAGTATAATGAAGCAAATGTTTACAGATGAAATAGAAATAGATTTTAAGGCAGGTCATGGAGGTCCTGGAAAAGTGGGCTTTTTCCCGGGTATTCATTCAGGTCCAAGTGGTGGAGATGGAGGTAAAGGCGGAGATTTATATGTCTATGCAAATGCCCGTATTTCTAACCTAAATCATTTTGTTGGGAAAAAATTTATTAGTGCAGAAGACGGACAAATGGGTGAAGGAAATAACATGAGTGGAGCCGGAGGAAAAGATTTGGAAATAGGCCTACCTTTAGGTTCAACTTTAATTGATCTTGATACGGGTGATGAAATTGAATTTTTGTCTGAAGGTCAAAAAGTTTTACTTTGCGTTGGAGGACTAGGAGGAAGGGGAAATGCAAAATTTAAATCTGCAGCAAATACTACACCAATGTATGCTCAAAAAGGACTTGAAGGTCAATTTAGACATTTTAAAATCGTCCTCAGAATGATTGCTGATTTTGGACTAATTGGTCTACCAAACGCCGGAAAAAGCAGTTTATTAAATGAGCTTACTAACGCAGACGTTAAGGTAGCTAATTATCCTTTCACTACGCTAGAACCAAATCTAGGAGTAGTGAATGGCCTGCCTGCCGGTAGGCAGGTAATTGCAGATATTCCAGGATTAATAGAAGGAGCAGCCGAAGGAAAAGGACTTGGAGTAAGCTTCTTAAAGCATATTGAGAAGGTTAAACTTCTTATTCACTGCATTTCCAGCGAATCAGAAAATGTAGTCTCAGATTATGAAATAATTGTAAAAGAACTCAAACAATTTAATTCAGAATTGGCTTTAAGAAAACAAATCATCTTACTGACAAAATCAGATCTGATTGATGCTAAACAATTAGAAAAGAATATTAAAATTCTTAAAAAATTCAAAAAAGAAATTTTACCAATATCTATTTTAGATTCAGAATCTATTAATAAATTAAAAGATTTGCTATACTCTTAATCTATGAATCAAAGCTTAGAATTAGTAGTTCCAGCAAATTTAGGAATTATTGGATACGGATTCGTAGGTCAGGCTGTAGCCAATGGTTTTCAGGTAGCCTCTGGTGGCAAAGATACCATCCGATATTATGATAAATATAAGGAAACTCTCTCTCTTGAAGAAGTAATAGATAAATCAGAGTTTATATATATTTGTCTTCCAACCCCAATGAAAGATGATGAATCAGGAATAGATTTATCCATAATTCATGAGATGATGGGTGAAATTGCTAAATTGACTAATAACACAGACAAAATTGTTATTATCAAATCAACAGTAACCCCAGGAACAACAGCAGAATTGGAGAAAAAATATCCAAAAACTAAGTTTGCTTTTAATCCTGAATTTTTAACCGAGGCAAATTTTCTAGAAGATTTTTTAAATGCTGACAGAACAGTTATCGGGGCTAATAATGACTTAGTATCCAGATCGGTTGCTGTTTTATATCAGCAAAGATTTCCTAAAACTAAGATTTTTCAAACAGACCCAACAACAGCAGAAATGGTTAAATATTTTGCTAATACTTTTCTTTCTCTTAAAGTTACTTTTGCTAATTTTTTCTATGATTATTGTCAAAAAATTGGAGTTAAATATGAGGAAGTAAAAAGAATGGGAGCATTCGATAATAGGATTGTGGACAAACATTTAGAAGTTACAACTCAAAGAGGCTTTGGCGGGAAATGCTTCCCTAAGGATTTAATAGCAATCATGGGAGAATTTAAAAAAGCTGGAGTTGATGCATCACTTTTTGAAACAATGTGGAAATATAATAAAAAGATCAGAAAAGTTCATGATTGGGAAGAGATACCATTCGCAGTATCTGGAAATAAATCTAATAAGAAGTAATATCTTTGATCAACTCAATCTCGGGTTTTTTCCGATCCTCCGCAAAATCTATTGATACTAAATCTATTCTATATGGCCTATCTTTCCAGTTTATTTTGACACAATAAAATGCTGCTGTTTTTAAGAGGGCTTTAATTTTCCAGGGAGTAATACTCTCAGAAGGTAAACCATATTCATGAGACCACCTGGCCTTCACTTCCACAAACACCAGATATTCTTTATCCTTAGCCACAATATCTATCTCCCCACCTCTGATTCTGTAATTCCTTTCCAATATCTTATAACCCAAGTCTTTTAAATATTTACAAGCCAAATCCTCTCCATAATTACCTGAAGGTTTATTGTCCATTCATAAATCATATATCATTGCTCATAAATCTACTGAGATTAAAAGATTTCCTGTGAATTCTGCTTAATCCATATTTTTTTATCATATCCTGATGCAGTTTTGTCCCATAACCTTTGTGTTTAGAGAATCCATACTTTGGATATTTTTTGGATAGCTTTTCCATCAATTTATCCCGATAAACTTTAGCAATAATGGAGGCAGCAGAAATAGATGCACAAATACTGTCTCCCTCCTTGACAGCTTTTTGTCTTTTCCTATTAAGATGTTTTATGTAAAAGGCATCTATTAAAACGAAATCAGGTTTTTTATCTAAGGATTTTACTGCTTTTCTAAAGGCTATTTGGGTAGCTTTTCCTATTCCTACCTTATTTATGACGGACACATTAATTTCAGAAATAAACCAGGATGTAGCATTTATCTTTATCAATTTATCAAGTCTTTCACGCTCTTTAGGCTTCAACAATTTCGAATCGGCTACTCCATTTAATAATTCACAATTTTTTGGGAAAATAACAGCTCCAACACAAACAGGTCCGGCAAAAGATCCCCTACCAACTTCATCAATTCCACAAACTAAACTATAACCAGAACTCCAAAGTGATTCTTCTATTTTAAGAGTGGGATAAACCATGAGTAAGTATGTAGTATAAAGTATAGTGTATAAAGGGTTTTCTGTTTTTTCCCTGTATACTACATACCATATACTTTATACTATGCTCGTATTGCTTCTTTTCCAGTTAAGTTTCTTAGATAATAAAGTTTTGATCTTCTAATTCCAGAAGCTTTTTTCTTAATTTCTACTTTTACTAGAGTTCTGGCATTTGTCGGCCAGGTTCTTTCTACCCCAATCCCTAAAGCTCCAATTTTTCTTACTGTAAAGGTAGCATTTTCTCCTCTTCCGCGAAACCTTATTAAAATGCCTTCAAAAACCTGAATTCTTGTCTTTTCCCCTTCCACAACTTTAGTATGGACTCTTAAACTATCACCAATATGTACTTCTGTTTCACCAATTTTTCCTGAGATCATATTTGTAGAATTTTAACACAGAAGCTATTCCTACACAACCCTCTCTTCTTTAGATAACACGGAACGCATCTGTTCCTAAAATGCTTTTAATTTCCGTTTCCAAAATAGGATCCGGATCAACAGAAAAAGGCAGTTTTAATCTTTTAAGTTCACTTCCTCCATCAGACAAAAGCAGAGTTACCGGTATATCCCCAGGATAGGTTCTTAGAGTTTTATTAATATTTTGTAAAATAGCTACTTCTGTTCCTTTGGGAACATAAATCTCAACAGATCTAGCGATTGGCAAATCATCCGGATTAAAAATAGAAATATTATCTATTACCAAAGATAACTCTTCCTCTCTCTTGTCAATTCTGCCGGTAATAAAAACGACCTGATCAGTATTTAAAAACCCTTTAGCTTCCTCAAAAGTTTTAGGAAAAACAACAGCCTCTATCCCGGAAATTCCATCTGAAATTGTAATGAATGCCATTTCTTTATTGCTTTTTTTGGTTACCACCTTTTTTACATTAGTTATAACTCCGCCTGCATTTACCTTTAATCCTATATGCTCTTCATTAAAATCAGAAACTTTATACGCAACATAGCTGTTCAACTTCTTAAGATTTGAAAGAAATGGGGGTTCATGCAGATAAAAACCTAAGAGATCTTTTTCAAAAATTACTAGCTGATCTAATGGTAGCTCTTCAACATCCGGTAGTTTAACAGAAATTATTTCTACATTATCCTCCCCCTCAAATAAAGATACCTGACCTGATATTTTATTTTTATTAATCTTATGACTTTCTTCCAATACTTGATCCAATATTAAAAGCTGCTGAGCCCTGGAGCCAAATTTGTCTAGGGCTCCGGCTTTAATTAAACTTTCCAAAGTTTTTCTGTTAACTAGCCTAGTATCTACTTTTGATGCTATATCCATTACGGAATTGAATGCGCCTTCTTCTCTGGCCTTAATAATAGATTCTATCGCAGAAACCCCCACATTTTTTATAGCAGAAAGCCCAAACCGAATACCCTGTTTTCCAACTAAATCTCTACTGCCGTCTACTTTTCCGCTCAGGCTTCTTTTAAAATCCTCATCTGATAAATCTTTAAGTTCCTCAAGTGTAAAACCTACCTTTGATTTATTAACGTCAGGAGGCAAAACTACAATATTTAATCTTTTACATTCCTCTAAAGCTGCTGCGATCTTATCTGCATCGCCAGATTCAGCACTCATAACAGCAGCCATAAATTCTTCTGTGAAGTTGGCCTTCATATACGCCGTCTGGTAAGAAACTATTGCGTAAGATGCAGCATGGGCTTTTGGAAAACCATATGCAGCAAAAGGCTCAATCAGAGCCCAAAGTTCGATAGCTTTTTTCTCCGGCATGCCGTTTTTGATAGCTCCATTTATAAACTTTTCTTTTTGCTTAGCCATTTCAGCAGGGATTTTTTTACCCATGGCTTTCCGGAATTTATCTGCCTCAAGCCAGGAATAGCCTGCAATATTTATTGCTGTAAGCAAAACATCCTCCTGATAAACCAAAAGTCCTAAAGATTGTTCCATGTAATCCTTCATTCTTGGATCTAGGTATTTGATAAGACTAGGATTATGTTTTCTTTTTATATAATCAGGAATCACTCCTAAAGGCCCAGGACGATACAAAGCTACCATAGCAGCTATATCAGCAATAGTTGAGGGCTTAAGATCTATCAAGTATTTTGTTATACCTGATGAAGAAAGCTGAAAAATCCCCATAGTGTCCCCCCTGGCTAGAAGCTCAAAAGCTTTTTTATCATCAAGAGGAATATTATTCATATCAATATCAATTTGCCTATTTGTCTTCACAAACTCAACAGCTTTACCCAAAATAGAAAGATTCCTTATACCTAAAAAGTCCATTTTTACTAGACCCACATCTTCTATAGCAAACATGTCATACTGACAAACTAGCTTATCCCCATCTGATTCCGGCTGTAACGGAGTAAAATCAGTTATTGCCTCAGGTGCAATAACTATTCCAGCTGCATGAATAGATGCATGTCTAACAGTGCCTTCAATTTTTATAGCCAGATCCAACAGCTTTTTAATATTTAAATCAGTTTTATACATACTAATTAACTCTGGAACTTCTTTGACAGCTTCAGATAAAGGTTTGTGAAAACCCTGATGGGGTAGAGGAACTAATTTAGCAATCTTATCAACATCTCCGTATGATAAACCCATTACTCTTCCTACATCTCTAATAGCAGCCCTTCCCATCATTGTTCCAAAAGTAACAATATGCGCTACTTTATCCTCCCCATACTTATTCATTACATATCTAATAACTTCATCCCTTCTGTCATCTGCCAAATCAGCATCGATATCAGGTAAAGAGGGTCGTTCTGGGTTTAGAAACCTCTCAAATGGAATTTTATACAATAGTGGATTAATTTTAGTCACCCCCAAAGCAAATAAAACTAACGAACCTGCTGCAGAACCTCTGGTGTTCGTAATTATTCCCTTATCATTAGACCAATTTATAAAATCCTGAACGACTAAAAAATAAGTTGGGTACTTTTTTTGTTCAATAATGCTAAGTTCATAATTTAATCTATCCATTACCTCTTGCGACATCTCTAATCTTTTTGGAGCCCGCTCCATTGTTAGCTCTCTTAGGTATTCCATTGGAGTTTTACCCTCAGGGATTTCAAAAACCGGAAAATGGTGTTTGCCAAGCGGTATTTCTAAATCACACATATCTGCTATTTTGACTGTATTTTCAATAGCTTCCGGTAATTCCTTGAAAGCTTCAGTCATTTCTTCTGCACTTTTTAAATAATAATCAGGAGTATCAACCATTCTTAGCCTGTCTGTTTCTACTAAAAACTTACCCATTTGAACACAAAGCAATACATCCTGAGCCTCCGCATCTCCTTTTTCAATGTAGTGAAAATCATTTGTAGCCACAACCGGAATATTCATCTTTTTAGATAATAAATTTACCCCTTCATGAGTTAAATCCTGAATTCTTGCTATATTTTCCAGATCTTTTTTAACTTTTGAATCAGTTGCATGTTCTGCCGCTTCTTTGTATGGATGTTTTTGAAGCTCTAAAAAATAATTTCCTTCACCGAAAATTTCCTGATAACTTTTAATTACACTTTCTGCTTTTTCTAATCCGCTGGAATCCAATGTTTTTATAAATTCACCCCCAGGACAACCCGATAGACAAATTAATCCTTCGCTATATTTTTTTAAAAGTTCTTTATCAACTCTTGGTCTATAATAATATCCATCAACATGAGCTATTGTTATAAGTTTCATTAAATTTAAATAACCCTGATAGTTTTTCGTAAGAATTGTTAAATGATACGGCTCAGCATCCTGCTTTCCTTCCTTATCCTTGTGAGACCTTTTAGCTACATACATTTCCGCACCAATGATTGGCTTGATACCCGCTTCCTTACAGGCCTTGTAAAATTCTATCGCTCCATACATTGCACCGTGGTCTGTAATAGCTAAAGCTTCCATTCCTAATTCCTTAGCCTTTTTGATTAATTTAGGTATCTTAGAAAGTCCATCAAGAAGAGAATATTCTGTGTGTGAGTGAAGATGAACGAATTTACCCATAAATTTGTCCTACTCAGCCGGGCAACATTAGACACCGACAAATATACGACTTATCCACTTTAATAGTCTTTAAAAAACTTTTCAAGTATGAGTATTAGAAAATCCCTTTAGTATCGATTAATTTCTGTATCTTCATCGGATGCCAACCTCATTAGCAAATCAATTGACTTGATTAGTGTTTCAATTTCTTCTTCATCTGGAGCTCCTCCGGTATTTAATAAACGTGCAGATGTAGGTGGGGCTAAATCAATTGGCCTAAAAGTTATAGAAGCATCCCATGCGGATTCTGGAATTTCCATATCTAATGAAACTAAGGTTATGCGTGGGCCATCAAATCCAATAGATCTTCCCAAAAATATACTAGAACATAATTCATGATTATCTAAAAACAATTCGATTGAATCCCCTAACCATGTATCTAGTGCATCATATATCATTTCATGATCCCCGGCAGTATATGCTCCTAGATTTCCGCCTAGACTTTCTATCATTTTATAAGCTGATCGTATCTATTTTAAAAGATCTTTTAAAATTGCAGTTAGCATTGCAGCATCTGCTTTACCTTTTGATAATCTCATAACTCCTCCAATTAAGGCCTGAATAGCATTTTCTTTCCCGCTCTTGTAGTCAGCCGCACTTTTAGGGTTTTCCTCAATTGACTGCTTGGCTAATTTCTCTAGTTCAATATCATCAGAAACTATACCTACAGTTTTATTCAGTATCTCTTGTATCATCTCGTCTATTTTTCTACCTTCTGATTCAACAGAAGGGAAGGTTCCCGAGCGAAGTGAGGGGTTCTTATTAATAATAAAGTTTGCTATCTGAGTAGCAGTAATTTTCTTGTCTTTCCCTACACCAACTGCTTTTTCAAAATACTCAGCCAACTTTACGGATCCAGCTAGTATTGTAGCTTGTTGGGTTGTTAAACCATATTTTTCCACAAATCTTTTCTCTTTTTCCGTTGGCAACTCTGGCATTTCTTTTTTTATTTCCTCAACTCTGTACTCTGAACTCTCAACACTCAACGCTGGCAAGTCTGGTTCTGGAAAATATCGGTAATCATGAGCTTCTTCCTTTGATCTTTGTAAATAAGTCATTTTTTTATCCTCATCCCATCCACGAGTTTCCTGAGTTAATTTCTCACCCTTTTCCAAAGCTTCAGTTTGTCTTTTAACTTCATATTCAATAGCAGCCACCATAAACCTAAAAGAATTAATATTTTTCAACTCTACTCTATAATTTGGTAATTCTTTTTGCCCAGAAGGCCTAACTGAAACATTTGCCTCCAAACGCATATCCCCACGTTCCATATCCGCATTAGAAACTCCCAAATGTTTAAAAATTTGTTGGAGCTTTTGAGCATACTCTCTAACCTCTTCAGAAGAACTAAAATCAGGTTCTGTTACTACTTCCACTAAAGGAACACCTGATCTATTAAAATCAATTAAAGTTTCAGCTCCCTGATGCGTTAATTTGCCAGTATCTTCTTCCTGATGAGCTCTGTTCACTCTAATTATTTTTCCTGAGTCCAAAGTAAGCGTGCCGTTTATACATAGCGGTTTAACTAATTGTGAAACCTGAAACCCTTTCGCTAAATCTGGATAAAAATAATTCTTTCTTTCAAAATAGCTTTGATCATTAATAGTACAACCTAAAGCCAAACCAATTTGAATACATTTTTTAATTGCTTCCGCATTGATAAAAGGTAAAGCTCCAGGCAACCCTAAACAAACAGGACAGGTATGGGTATTGGGTTCTTTGCCAAAATAATCAGCACTACATCTACAAAACATTTTAGTTTTAGTGTTTAATTCAACATGAATCTCAATACCTATAATTGTTTCATACACCTGTTTCATAATAATCCTCCTGAAACAATTTCAGGGTTCTGCCGAAGGCAGGTTCTTATAACTGTTTGATATTTCATAGTAATTTGTCATTGCGAGGAACGAAGCAATCTCTAGATTAGTCTTGAGATTCTTCGCTACGCTCAGAATGACAGATCGGGCCTCCTTTCATGCCAATCAGTGGCATTTTCATAAGCCTCACCAACATCTAAAACAGTTTCATCATCCATGTATTTGCCCAAAATTTGAAGTCCTACTGGTAATCCATCAGAGAATCCACAAGGTACAGATAAACCTGGAATCCCAGCTAATGAAGCAGGAATTGTATAGGCATCTGATAAATACATTGTTAAAGGATCCTGCATTTTTTCTCCAAATCCCCAGGCAACTGTAGGAGAAACTGGCCCCACAATCACATCACATCCTA
>Ga0209541_10009585_pt1 | contig 15662 bp, 22 predicted proteins | sample RifCSPlowO2_01_FD_184027 | JGI IMG/M metagenome (GOLD analysis project Ga0209541, IMG submission 184027) | Groundwater microbial communities from Rifle, Colorado - Rifle CSP2_plank lowO2_0.1 (SPAdes) (version 2) | ecosystem: Environmental > Aquatic > Deep subsurface > Groundwater | place...
TACTCATACTATTTTTTAGAATTATTTATTTATATACCTTTCTATTTTTTTATTTTTTTAAAAAAATTTTTGAAAGTTCATATAAATTAATTTTTTTGTTTCTTCTTCATCCAGTTTTTTTATTTCAGAGATTTTTTTAATTGTCTCGACTATAAATTGAGGCTCATTCCTTTCTTCTTTAAACGGACTGAGGTAAGGTGAATCAGTTTCTGTTAACATTTGTGATATTGATGTTTCTTCAACTATTTTCTGAAAATGAAAAAGTCTTGTAATATTTGCAGGAATTGAAAAAGTCCATCCATTATCCTGAATTCTTTTTACCTGCTTAAAATTTCCTGTAAAGCAATGCATATCTATTTTTATTTTAAATGATTCAAGAATATCAATGCATTCTTTTTCTGCTTTCCTTGAATGTATTATCACAGGCTTTTTTATTTTTTCAGCAAGATGAAGCATTATTTCGAATATTTTCTTCTGATCTTCAAGATTTTTATCTTCCAATGCATCAAGCCCTATCTCACCCACTGCAATTATCTTATTCTTGTTTTTCTGAATAAAATCAATTTCTTTGTCTAATTCACTTTCTTTTAATCTTACTGCATAAGAGGGATATAATCCAAGAGAAGATTTCACTATTGAATATTTTTCTGAAAGCTTGAGGGACTTTTTATTTTCTTTTATGCATGTTCCTGAATCAATTATTGTCATGCCAATTTTTTCTGCTCTTTTAACAACTTCATCACGGTCTTTATCAAAATCTTTGGAATTCAAATGACAATGAACATCAACCAGCATTTTATATTATTAATGAAATTACCCAGTTAAACAAACTTACAAAATAAGGTAATAGATTTATTATTATAAGACCCAAAACAAAAAAGCTTGTGTATTTCCATATCATTTTTATTTTATTCTTATCTTTTATTAGGAAAGACAAACCGAGAGGCAACATTCTTCCGCCATCGACAGGTCCTAAAGGTAATAAGTTAAACAAACCAACACCTAAAGATATTATCCATAACCATCCAAGCAATTCAAGCAACCACTTAAATGATGCTGTTCCAAAATTTTTGTTTTTGTAATCAGTCAATTGTATTGTTTGAACCCCAATGACATAATTTCCTTCAACTAAAATAGGGTTTACTGTGTAATCTCCTTTATCAGTATTAACAACAAATTCCCCATTGCTGTTTTTTATGAACTCCAAGAATTTTTCTGATGATTTTATTTCCTGATTGTTTATTCCAGTTATTGTAGATCCAGGCTGGATTCCTGAAAGATTAGCAGGATAATTTTCTATTGCACTTAAAACATAAATTCCTGAAGGCTCTATCAGAGACCGCTGAATTGGTAAAAAAATCATCAGCATAAGAATCAAGACAAAAAAAGCCAAAATAATATTTGAAAAAGCACCTGCAGCTAGGATTGAAAGCTGAACCTTCTTGTTTTTCTTTTTCATCTGAGCTTCATCAGGCTCGACAAATGCTGCTGGTATTGGCCCAAGGAACGCAAAACCGGATGACTTAATTTTGATTTTATTCAATCTGGCAAATATTCCATGACTGAATTCATGAATCAAAGCAACTATAAATATTATTATTATCCAATGCCAAAAACTTAACACAGGCAACAAGGGAGAAACTTTCACACCTGGAAGAACAGGAATCAAGCCAGGAGTTGATTCAGGCTGCAGTATCAGTTTTAATGTTATCTGGATCAATGTTCCAAGCATAAAAAGCATTCCTACAAAACCTATTACAACCCCAATTATTCCAAGAACATTAAGAAACCTAGGAGATTTCTTAGAAATTTTGTCCATCAATTTCAAACCAAACTTTGTTCTGTAGAGGAAAAATATTTTCCCTTGAACTTCAAACTTTTTTTTATTAGTCAAATAAAACACGTAAACAACTAAAAAGAATATTAAAAGTAAAACTAAATCCCAGTTCATTTTTTCCTTACAGGCCTCAAGGCTTTACTTGCACATTTTCTACAAGATACTTTTTTTTGAAGAACTTTCTGAGGCTGAACTCTTTGCTTGGTCTTGCATTTTCTACATACAAACATATTCTTGTACATTCTTGCATTGGCTTCTGGGAATTTTACCATTTATTTCACCTGTTTCATTGCCCTTTCTCCAAGTATTTTCCAATAAATAATCTCCTTTCCTTCTTTAACCTGAGATTTTAAATCATCAGTGATTTTTAAATCAAATGTTTCATATGTTTCCATGTCCATGACATTTGCAACATCATTGCCTATTGACAAAATTTGAGCCGAATGCTTTGTAACTATTGGAACATCAATCTTATCATGTGAAGGAGCAACAATAATTTTTTTTTGATCACCAACCATTGAAACTGCTTCTACCCTACATTTAGCATGTCCATGTTTTCCAGGACGAGAACTTTGAGTATCCTTTACAATGCAAGCAACTCCTTCAATGATGACATAGTTTCCCTTTTTCAATGATCCTACATCTGATTGTTTTCTATCCCCTTCATCCATGACAGAAAAGAATTAAGACAATTTATAAATATTTTGATTTAAAATTTTTTCAATGTTCTTCTTAATGAACCTTTTATCTTTTTTACTTCCTTTTTTGACTGCTTTGCTTCTTTTTCCAATTCGTTTAGAACATCTTCCGGTTTTTTCTCTGATAATTTGTTTAACCTTTCGTTCAAATCCTTGATAGTTCCTTCTAAATATTTTATTTTTAATTCAAGAGAGAACATATGCTTGCTTAAGTTTGCTATAGCAATCCATAACTGAGCATTGGCTGGATTTTTTGACTTAAGATAAGCATTCTTGAACTTGCTTGCTTCTTTTACTTGCAAGTCTAGGTAATCTTTTATTATAGCGTCAACGTTTTTTCTCCATTCCATTTTAGATTACAATACTCAATTAATTTAAATATTTTTCCATTCTAAAGTGGTTATAACATTAATAAAAACTTTTAAATAACTAATCTTAAAAATTTAATTAAAATGCTAAAAGAAAATGATTTTGTTGAGATGGACTATGTAGCAAGAATAAAGGATGATAAAATCTTTGATTTGACTATAGAAGATATTGCAAAGAAGAATAACATTTATGACAAAAACTACAAGTACAAACCAGCCATAATATGCATCGGCAAGAGAGACATAGTTAAAGGATTAGATGACCAACTGGTTGGAAAAGATTTAGGAAAATACACAATAGAAGTAAATGCAGAAGAAGGTTTTGGGAAAAAAGATCCAAAACTCATAAAATTAGTGCCCACAAAGGAATTTACAAAACAAAATGTTAAACCAATGCCTGGAATGCAATTAAACCTTGATGGATATATTGGAAAAATAATTTCTGTAACTGGAGGGAGAACATTGGTAGACTTCAACAGTCCGTTGGCTGGAAAAGATTTAATCTATGATGTTAATATAAAAAGGGTAGTTACCGATAAAAAAGAGCAATTAAAAGGATTTTTAGATATTCTATTCAAGGATTCAAAATTTGAACTCAGTGATGATGAGGCTAAAATTGAGATAAAAGATATTGACAATGAAGAGATGAAGAAAGAGATTGAAAAGGAAATATTAGAAAGAATCAAGCTAAAAAAAGTAACTTTAACATAAATAATAAAACATAAAGACTTCTGTATAAATAAATTTAAATAATAGCTTAAAATATTTATGGCTATGGAGTCTATAATAAATAGAGCAACCCACAGGGCAGTCTCAAGTCTTAGCTTCAAAAAAGAGGTTCAAAGAACTTCCCCCCTTGATGAAGAGTTGGAAAAAATTCTTGCTGCACAAAAAGCTAAAATAAAGGTTGTAGGTACAGGCGGTGCTGGAAACAACACCATAAATAGGATGACTGAAATAGGAATAAGCGGTGCTGAAACTATAGCTATTAATACTGATGCACAAGATTTATTGTATACTAATGCAGATGTAAAAATTTTAATTGGAAAAGAATTAACAGGCGGTTTAGGAGCTGGTTCTGTTCCAAAAGTTGGAGAAGATGCTGCAAAAGAATCTGAAAGTGATATTAAAAAGGCATTGGCTGGTTCTGATATGATATTCATAACTTGCGGTTTAGGCGGAGGAACTGGAACTGGAAGTGCTCCTGTAATTGCAGAAATCTCAAAAAAGATGGGCTGTTTGACTGTAGGGGTTGTCACAATTCCATTTTCGATGGAAGGAAACAGAAGGTATGAGAATGCTCTCATTGGTCTTGAAAGAATGGAGAATACTGTTGATACTTTGATTGTTATTCCTAATGATAAGTTATTAGAATTGGCACCAGATCTTCCTTTACACACTGCTTTTAAAATTGCTGATGAAATATTAACAAATGCTGTAAAAGGCATTGCAGAGCTTGTGACAAAAGCTGGTTTGGTCAATCTTGACTTTGCAGATATCAAAGCAGTAATGTCAAATGGAGGGGTTGCAATGATTGGTGTAGGTGAAAGTGATACTGCAAACAGGGCTGTTGAAGCCGTAGAAAAAGCATTAAGCAACCCATTGTTAGATGTTGATATTTCTGGAGCAAGTGGAGCATTAATCAATGTGGCAGGCGGTTCTGATATGACATTGGATGAGGCAAGAAAAGTTGTTGAAACAATATCTTCAAAATTAGACGAGGATGCAAGAATAATCTGGGGTGCACAGATATCAGAAGATCTAGAAAATACGATAAGAACCATGCTGATAGTGACAGGAGTAAGTTCTCCACAAATATTAGGACCTAAAAAACCAACTTCGGCAAAGAGAAAGAAAGAGATTGAAAATGAGCTTGGAATAGAATTTGTCAACTAGCATTCAATAACTTTATAAATCCTTTTTTTATTTCTTCAAATATGTTTAATAATTTATTACTAAAATTAAAAACCTTTTTCATAGAAAGCAAAAGAGTTTTTATTATAACTAAGAAACCGAGCAAGGAAGAATATAAAAACATACTTAAGGTCACTGCTATCGGAGCAGCTTTGATAGGATTGCTTGGAGCAATAATACAAATAGGATATCACTTAATGAGATAAAATGGGAGATATATACACTTTAAAAACAACTGCAAACCGGGAAGAACAAGTCCTTGATTTTGTAGTTAGCAATATAAAAAAAAAGGAACTTAATGTTTATTCTGTTTTTCATCCTCATGGAATGAGAAGTTATATTTTCATAGAAGCTGAAAATAAGGACGAAGCTCAGAAGTCTTTTCAAGGAGTTCCTTACGCTAAAGGATTATTAAGAGCTCCTGTAGGCTATAATGAAATTGAACATATGCTTGAACAAGCAAAAGCGCAAGTTAATATTCAAAATAAAGATATAGTTGAGATTATCTCAGGTCCATTCAAGGGAGAAAAGGCTAGGATTACAAGAATAGACCAGCAAAAAGAAGAAGTTGTCTTGGAGTTGCTTGAATCTGCAGTACCAATTCCCATAACTGTAAAGTTAGACTCTGTAAAAGTAATAAGAAGGGATACTAAGGAAGAAAATGGGTAAGAAAGAGACAATTGAAATTTTAATTGAAGGTGGAAAGGCCAAGGCAGATGCTTCATTGGCACAAAAACTTGGACCTATGAGAATTAATCTTCAAGAAGTTCTTAAAGTGATAAATGAAAAAACACATTCATTCTCAGGAATGAGAGTTCCTGTAAAAGTTATAGTTGATCCAGAGACAAAAGATTTTGAGATAAGTATAGGAACACCACCTACTGCTGAATTAATAAAAAAAGAAATAGGCATTGACAAGGGAAGCTCTTTTCCAAATAAAGATAAAGTTGCAAATGTAGGAATTGAACAAATAATAAAGATTGCAAGAATGAAAGAGTCAAGCATACTTCATAATTCATTAAAATCTGTTGTTAAAACTATTATAGGAAGCTGTAACTCATTAGGAATTTTAGTTGAAGGAAAAGAAGCTGAATACATAAATAAAGATGTAGATGAAGGAAAATATGATAATGAGATTAATCAAAGCATTACTGAAACTAATCCTGAAAAGAAAAAAATATTGAAACAGCAACTTGACGATTTCAAGAAAAAATATTTAGGTGATGTAGAACAATTAAAAGCAAAGGTGCAGGAAAAGAAAGTAGCAGCTGCAGAGAAGAAGAAAGAAGAACCGAAAAAATAAGTTTATAAACTAATTTTTATTTTGTTTATTGTTTGGGGTTATAGTCTAACCTGGCTAGGATTCGAGGTTTGGGACCTTGCGGTCTGGGTTCAAATCCCAGTAGCCCCATTTTAAAAATTTAGAAAAGTTTAATCAAAGAAGTGAACAAATTTTAAGAAACATTTATAAAATCTGTTATAAGAAAATTTAAATAATAAAATGGCAACAAAAAAAGTAGGAAGTACTGGAAGGTTCGGGGTAAGATATGGGAGAAAATTAAGGAAAAGGGTTGCAGAAATAGAATCTGTATTAAAACAGTGGCATAAATGCCCCTACTGTAATAAGAAAAGAGTGAAAAGAGAGTTTTCAGGAGTGTGGGTGTGTAAGAATTGCAAGACAAAGTTTACTGGCAAAGCTTACTCCCTAAAATAAAATGGTACTACACAAATGTTTTGAATGCGACAAAGAAATTAAAGCTGAGTACATAAAGAAAAAAATAAGATGTCCTTATTGCGGTTCTAAAATTTTGTACAAACCAAGAGTAATCAGTTCAAAAGTTAGATCAGAATGAACAAAGAAACAGAGAAAAAAATCCAGCAACTACAGTTAGTAGAACAAAACCTGCAAAATATCATGATGCAGAAACAGTCATTTCAAATGCAGTTGATGGAGAATGAAAATGCCCTGAATGAACTGGAAAAAACAAAGAAGGAAGCATACAAAATAGTTGGCACGATAATGATTAGTGCCGACAAGGAAGATTTGAAGAAGGAATTAAACGAGCAAAAGGAGGTTTTTGACTTGAGAATCAAGAATCTTGAAAAACAGGAAAAGAATTTCAAGGAAAAAGCTGAAGATATTCAAAAAGAGGTCATGAAAGAGATACAATGAAGGACTTGAATGAAGTTAAAGGCATGCTTGGCGAAATAAAAGTTGATAATTCTGTTCCAAGAAACATAAGAAACAAGATAGAAGAGGTAATGGTACAGCTTGATAGAGATGATTGTGAACTTGACATAAAAGTGAGCAGACTATTAAACGATCTTGAAGAGATAAGTGAATATCCCAACCTTCCAAGTTATATAAGAACAGAAATATTGACTACTATAGGTATATTGAGTGAAATATAACTAAATTAATAGAAATATTTATATATTTATTCTTTATTATAGGATTAAAATGAAAAATTGGCTATCAAAAATTATTGGTGCAGGAGATATTCCTGAAGAGTTGAGTGATGACTACGTAGAAATTGACACCAATGTGTCCAGAGGTGGAAAAGCAAAGATTTTAGTGAGACCTTTTGTAATCCAAGATTTTGCAGACATAAAGCCAGTACTTGATTCTTTGAGAGAAGGTATGACAATTGCTTTAATCAACATAAGACAGCTGAAAGACAGAGACATTGTTGAACTAAAAAGAGCAGTGAGCAAGTTGAAGAAAACTTGTGATGCCATAGAAGGAGATATTGCTGGGTTTGGAGAGGATTGGATTGTGGTAACGCCTAGTTTTGCACAGATTCACAGAGGAATGGATATTGCGGCATCAGCAGCGGAAGAATAATTTTATAAAACTTTTTTCTATTTTATTTAATATGAAAGAAATAAAAAACCAACATTGTCCATTTTGCAACAAAGATACAATGAGTCTAATCGAGGAGGAAAAAGATATTCCTTATTTTGGGAAATGCTATCTGATGAGTATGAGATGTGATAGTTGCAGTTATTACAAATCAGATATAGAATCCATTGATAAAAAAGATCCAATAAAATATACTTTTACTGTTAAAGATAAAAAAGATTTGAATGTTAGAGTTGTGAAAGGATCTGAGGCTACTATTAAAATTCCTGAATTAAGAATGAGTGTCGAATCAGGGGTTAATTCCATTGCATATATAAGCAATATCGAAGGAGTTCTGCGAAGGTTCAAGAGAATAATTGAAGACCAGAGAGATAGCGCTGAAGATGATTCTGTGAAAAAAAATGCAAAGAATCTTTTAAAGAAATTATGGAAAGTTGAAAATGGCGAGATGGAAATAAGGGTAATGATTGAAGATCCATCTGGAAATTCTGCAATAATTTCCGATAAGGCTGAAGTTACTAAACTAAAAAAATAATTTTATTAAGTTATGCCTTTTTTGTTTTACATGAATAATCAAAAAATTCTAATTGGTTGTCCCACTTCTCAACACAAAGAATATTCCATAAAAGAATATTTAGAAGGTGTTGAAAATTTAACATATAAAAATTTTGATCTTGTTTTAGTTGATAATTCTGAAGATGAAACATATTTTAACAAATTAAAAAGCTTTGGAGCTAATGTAGTCAAAGGAAAATATTTTGAAAGCGCTAAAGACAGGGTGATTGATTCAAGAAATATTTTAAGAAAATATTTTTTAGATAATGAATATGACTATTTTTTAAGTTTGGAACAGGATGTTGTTCCTCCCAAAGATGTTATTGAAAGATTATTAAAACATGGCAAAGAAATAACTGGAGGGTTATACTTTTATCTTGGTGATGATAAAAAAACATTATTACCTATGCTGTGGGTTCATTACAATGATGATTATGCAAAAAGATTAATGTTCAATGAAATTCCAGAAAATGAATTGATAGAAGTTGTAACATGCGGATTAGGATGTGTTTTAATTAAGAGAGAAGTTTTAGAAAAAATAGAATTCAGACATGTCAAAGATGAAGAGCCTTGGGATGATCTATGGTTTTGCGAGGATGCAAGAAAAAAAGGTTTTAAAGTTTACGTTGATACAAGTGTTAAATGCAAACATTATGTTAAAGGGATGGATTGGAGCAAAATAAAAAAATGATTATAATTTAAGTGTTTAAACAACAAATCTTAAAAGCCTTTTTAATATGTTAAAACAATGAAAATCATGTTTATTGAAGCAAAAAGCAATGAAGATATATCTGGCGTAGTCAGGAAATTTAAGGAAGAAGGAAAAGTTGGATTAGTAAGTTCTGTTCAGTATCTAAATCAATTAGAAAAAGCACAAAAATTAATTCCAAATTCAATAATTGCCGGACAAGTTTTAGGATGCAAGGCTGTTAATACAATAAAAATAAAAAAAGATGTGGATATGTACCTTTATATAGGAAGCGCTTATTTTCATCCAATAAAAATTGCTATTGACACTAAAAAACCAGTTTATATTGCAAATCCATTAACAAATGAAATTTCCTTGCTTGACAAAAAAGATGTTGATGATTATGAAAGAAGAATAAGAGGAAAACAGGCAAAATATCTCATGAGCAAGAGCCCAGCCTTCATAGTTTCTACAAAGCCAGGACAAAATAGATTGAAGATCATACTAAACAGAAAGGAAAAATATCCAATATTCATCTGCAATAATCTTGATATGAATGAACTGGAAAATTTCAGGGAAATTGATTATTGGATTAACACTGCATGCAACAGGATAGAAGGCAAAAGCATTATAAATTTGGAAGACTTGCCTAAGAAGTGATGATATCTTGAATATAGCAACCAAGAGGGGTTTCTTTTTTCCTTCAGGAGAAATTTATGGCGCCAAGGCAGGATTCTGGACTTATGGACATTTGGGAACAATAATAAAACATAAGTTTGAAAATTTGTGGAGAAATTATTTTTTGAAATTAGATGATAATTACTTTGAGATTGATGATGTTAACATATTAAGCGAGGATGTTTTCAAGAATTCTGGACATCTAAAACATTTTAGTGATCCTTTAGAAGATGAAAAAGGAAATGTAAATCAGTTTAACATGATGCTTGAGGTAAAGGTTGGAGTTACAGGCGATGAAAGGATGTATCTAAGACCTGAAACTGCACAGAGTCCTTATATATCTTTCAAAAGAGAATTTATGGCTTTAAGGGAAAAGTTGCCTATGGGGTTGGCTATTATTGGAAAAGCATTTAGAAATGAAATAAACCCAAGGCAAGGTTTTTTTAGATTAAGAGAATTTACGCAAGCAGAATTGCAGATATTTTTCAAGGAAGATGAATTTGATGTTAATTTTGATGAAGTAAAAGATTACAAATTAAGAGTAATGGATAAAGATGTGAAATGCTCAAGCTTGAAAATTCCTAAATTTTATATTTATCATCTTGTCAAGATTCAGCAGTTTTATTTGGATGTTCTAAAAATATCAAAAGAGAAATTTAGATTCAGGGAATTAGACAAAGATGAAAGAGCATTTTACAATAAAATACATTATGACATTGAATTAAATATGGATTCTCTTGGCGGATTCAAAGAAGTTGGAGGTTTGCATTACAGAACTGATTATGACACAAAAAATCACAAAGTTTTGATAAATTACAATGGAAAAAATATTTATCCTCATGTTTTAGAATTAAGCTTTGGAGTTGACAGGAATATATGGGCACTTATGGATATTTTTTATAGAAAAGAGAAAGAAAGAGAATTATTTTTGTTTAACAGAAATATTGCTCCTGTTGAAGTTGCTGTATTCCCTTTAGTTAATAAAGATAAAATTCCTGAAAAAGCTGAAGAGGTTTATGAATTGATAAAGAAAGATTTCAATGTTTTTTATGACAGCAAGGGTTCAATTGGCAAGATGTACAGGAGAATGGATGAGATTGGATGCATTGCAATGATTACTGTTGATCATGACAGCCTGAAAGATAATGATGTAACCTTAAGAGATAGAGATAGCATGAAACAAATAAGAGTAAAAGTATCTGATTTAAAAGAAAAATTAAGTAAATTCTTAGATGGCGTTGAGCTAAACAAGTTAGGTAAGCTAATAAACTAAAAATTATTTCCTAATTTTAAGGGCCAGTAGTATAACCCGGTCATTATTCAGCCATGGCATGGCTGGGATCCGAGTTCAAATCTCGGCTGGTCCATCTTTTTTTATTAATTTTATTATCATCAAGATAAAAAAAGTTATTAAATACAAAATAAAGAACATAACTGGATAAAATATTATAAAACTAAGAAAGACTGCAATTGCAAATTCAGGGTCATTTTCAAATGAGAATACAAGATTATTTTCTGAACCTTTAAAAGATAATATTAATGATGAAGCTATTAAACTTATAAAAATATTTACTACTAAAATTATATACACTGTTCTTTCTAATAAATTTTTATCTAACTTCATTTTTAACATAAAATCCTGTTTCATTAACCAAAAATTTAACTTCTGTTTTATCTGAAAATTCTATATCTACCGGAGTTATATGTGTAAATGGTTTGTTATCAAAATTAACCTCTTTGTAAATTAATGCAACATAGCTTGAACATACTAACTCATTTTCTTTCAGATTATATCTCCTGTTTAAGTTTGCAGATTCAATTGAAACTATTATTAGACCATTTTTCAAGCTGTAATAGATATCTTGTTTCTTAAAATGTTCATCTGCTCTTTCAACTGCTAAATTTTTGTTTTCTTCGGAAGTTTTTACATTTAAAACCTTGAAATATTTATGCTGAATAAAATCTTCATTTATTATTTCATTACGATTGTCAAGATATAATGAATTCATGGTGTTATTCCCGATATAAACAGCAACATGCCAATAAGTATCTCCTATTGAACTAATCAATATTTTATCAAACATATTGTAAAAAAAGAAATTGCTGATTCTTTTTTTTTTATATGCTTTTTTGTTATACTCATAGGAATCATACAATGATTTTGGCTTTGTCAGAAGAATATCTCCAGGTTCCATCAAACCTAATGTTTTTTCCAAAATCTCTTCATTTGTCAAGCCTCCAATAAAAATAAGATACTCATTTTCATTTATTTTTTTAGGGTGAAATATTATGAATGCTAGAAATATGCACAAAATTAAAATAGAAATTCCAGTGTAAAACAAGAAATTGTCTATTTTTCCCATTGGGTTAAATTTGTTTAATTTGTTTTAATGTTTTTGTTCCTATTGAGGAATAATAAGTTTTATAAAGCAATAACATATATCCCTTATGTAGACTAGGCTGGCAGGCTAATCCTCTGCTGTTACTTCAAATGGATTTCGGTGGAGCCGAAGCCTGAGGAAAGGTTTAGACTTCAAATATGAGTCTTGATTCGGACTAAGAAACCTTGTCCTGTAGGGTTGGTCTATATGTGAACCAGGTGAGGCCTTGACGGGTGCAACCTTAAGTGTATGGATTGGCGCTTATTGGGTAGCGAGGTGGAGAAAGAGTTGGGGTAGCTTGTATTTGATTTTTATTATCGATTCTCAGGCGGGTCTACACTAAAACTTTTAGAAAAAGTTTTATCAAAATGAGACTAATTTTTACAAGAACTTTAACTAAACAATATTAATAAATAAAAAAAGAAAAAAATTAACCCAAATATTCTTGAGTTAAGAGATTAATTTTACTTTCTCTTGGGTTTACTCTTGAAGTCATAGCAATCAAGTATTTAACAGTTGAGTTTTCAGCACTCAATACAGTATTTCTATCGATCACTCCATCAAAAACTACTGCATAAGCATTTATGTTTCTCATAGTGGATGTTAACTCAGATACTGGAACTTTTCCAAGAATGTTCAAACTATTGTCTAAGAAGTAAGCTGCTCTTGTTCCAACCAAATCATCAAGCAATTCTTTAAACTTCTTGTTTTCATTGGAATTTACTGGCTGTACTGGAGTTGTTACTCTTACTGGTCTTTGAGTGCTTACATCAGCCCTTGGAGTTGCCACTTGTCTAGGCTCTTGCCTAAACTGTCTAACTTCATTTCCATTATCAGGATGCAATCTTAATATTTCCATCTTGATTTGCTCAATTGCAACTTTTCCACGCAGTGCCTTGTGGATTTCTTTTTTAGTTATCTCTTCTACCTCTTTGCCATCTGGAGCCTTGCAGACATAATCAATTTCTACTCCTGCATCAATTAAACCTCTAACTATTAAATCTCCACCTCTATCACCATCAACAAATAATATAATAGCTTTTTTCTTGCTAAGCAGTTTTATTGTTTCAGGTATTGAAGTTCCATTTAATGCTATAACATTCTTTATTCCTTGCTTAAGCAAATTGAGAACATCTGCTCTTCCTTCAACTACTATAATCTCTTCTGATTCATCTATTCCTGGACCGGCTGCCAATCTTTCTCTTCCATATTCCGTAATCTCCATCATTCTCACTGACTGAGCAACCTGATCTGTTATATCCTGCGAATCTGGCAATACTTTGGATGTTAAATCCTTAAGCAATTCTTTAGCTCTTTCTATAACTTGGTTTCTTTTAGAAATTCTGACGTCTTCTATTGCTCCAACATCTAATTTTGAGTCGCATGGACCTATTCTTTGAATAGTTTCTAAAGCAGCTGCTATAATAGCTGTTTCAGCCTTGTCTAAAGAACTGGGAATTATAATTTCTCCAGAAGTTCTTCCAGATCTTGTTTCTGATCTGACTTCAATTCTTCCAATTCTTCCAGATCTTTGAAGTTCCCTTAACTCCAATTCACTTCCCAATAAACCTTCTGTCTGACCAAATATTGCACCAATGACATCAGGTTTGTCTACTACGCCCTCTATTGAAATCTGGGCATGGATTATGTATTTAGCTACTACGGGGCTAATCTTTCCCATTTTATCCTCCCAAGAACAAGCCAATTACGGTTTTATTTATTATTATATGATTACTTTAAGATTTTTTTCCATTTTTAAAGTTAAAATTGATTCTTTTGTGAAAATGATAACAATTTTGGTCTTGTTCTTATTTATTATGTTATTTATTTTAATTTTTGTAGCCCGCGACACTAACTCCCAAATTCATTGTTGTCGCCATTGGCTTACTCCATTGAGTATTCTCATGGCGGGCTCTATATTATCGTAATGAAAAGAGTATTTAAATTTAACTATTAAATTTTAAAATGCCAAGATACGACTTTATTTCGTCGTACAATGAGTAAGCTTCTTCTTTTAACCTTTTTCCCAGAGCATTAAATTCGGATTGTTTTGTCAGGTAATCAAAAAATTCCCTAAAGAATTTAATCATTGGTTTTCCTTCATAATAATCCTGATAATCCTTGTTTATTTCTGCTTCCATTGAAATATCAAACTTGCCTGAAAGGACATCTTTTTTGTTCAATTTAACTTTCTTGATAGAAGAACCTTTTACAGAAACTTTTAATACAAATTGCAGATAATCATTTATATTTTGCGTGGCTTCCCATTTTATGCTCATAGCACCTGAATCAGAGTAATTGTGCTCTTTTTCATCGATATCATATTTTTTATCAACCAAGAAATTTTTTATTAATTTGTAAATTTCATTGAAATCTAAATTCCCTTCATAAGAAATCTTTATTGGTTTTAAAACTCTGTCAACTTCTGTCATACTTTTCACTTATTTTATATTTTAATAAAGGTTTTGCTTAGTCTCTCAGACCTAAAAATGTTTTTATGTAGGAATGATATTTCATTGATTTGTCATACAACTCCCTAAGGTATTCATTGATTCTTTTTCTTATAACCATGTCATAATACATTTTTTGCATACCCTTAAGATCATCATATGCTTTTGTGCTTTCAATATAAGAGCTTATTTGTATTTCAAAAACTGCTTTCTGCATCTTTCTTTTTACTCCATTATTTTCTATTTCAACATCACTCATCCCCATTACCAAAAATTGAGTTTTAATAACATACTTAAAGAACTCTGATTTTTTCTTCTCTGCATTCCATAATATCTCAAGCTGTTTTTTTTCTCCTTTAACACGTTCTATATATTTCTCTTCTAAATTTTTTTCATCCCCATATTTATTGTCTTCCAACCATAATTTCATGTATTTGTATAATTCTCCAAAGTCAGTTATGCCTTCCCATTTTATTTTTTGATTGCTTAATAAATTAATTTTCATTCTATAAGACCTAGTTTGGATTTTATCAAAGAATTCAAGTCCATCATTTCATCATATACTTTTGGCCAATAATAGTTTTTTATTTTCTTCTTCAATATATAATTATTGTACAAATAAAACAAAAAAGGAAATGACTTCCATTTATTCTTGTAATCAAACGTCATCTCTGCTTTTATTACAATTCTGGCTTCTCCCATATACCCTCTTTCTGCTTTTTTAAGCCTTAAAATTTCATCAAAAACTATTTCTACTTTAAATTGGACGTAATCATCAACATCCCTTGTTCCATACATCTTTATTATTACAGTATTGCCTTGTGGTTTTGATTTTTCAGTATTTTCCTTCTCAAAGTAATCATAACTATTGTTTCCAAACCAAGACTTTGCGTTCTTGTATAAAGAATCTACGTCTATTATTCCCTTGTACCTTATAACCATACCATTTGAGGGATGAATCTTTTCCGTTTTACCTATGGTCATATCTCAAATGAGACTTATAAGTATAAAAATGTTACATTCTATTATGATTTCTTCTTATATCAACCATGTCTAGAATAAGGTCAAACAAAGTTGGTTGCAAAGTTAGAATATCCCTTAATGTAATCAAACCAATAACCCTCCCATTTACAGTTACTGGAAGCCTTCTTAAATTTTCTTTGTTCATAAGAACGATTGCATCATAAATATCCTTTTCCGGAGTTATTGTAATTATTTTTGTTGTCATAA
>Ga0209541_10009587_pt1 | contig 15660 bp, 20 predicted proteins | sample RifCSPlowO2_01_FD_184027 | JGI IMG/M metagenome (GOLD analysis project Ga0209541, IMG submission 184027) | Groundwater microbial communities from Rifle, Colorado - Rifle CSP2_plank lowO2_0.1 (SPAdes) (version 2) | ecosystem: Environmental > Aquatic > Deep subsurface > Groundwater | place...
GGATAAATACCCTGCTCCATAAGCTCGGGGCTCGCTTGTTCCACAGCTATATCTCTTAACTATTAACAACAAAATCCCTGACATTTTATGATGATTATTTAACTTCGTCTATCAAACCACAGACATCACAAACATTTTAAACCCATTCTGCTTAATAGAAATATGGAAAATGAGGCTGGCGACATAAATATAAAACTTAGAGACTTGGAAGAAAAACAAAGGCTTATCAAAGAAAGAGTGCTTTTAATAGGAGAAAATCTCGTCTCTGTGAGAGAAGAAGTTTTAAAAGAAACAAATTCTATAACTCGGGAACTGGCGCAACTAAAAGAAGATGTAGAAAAAATAAAACGTCTCTTAGAGCGTCTTGTTGAAGAGTCTGAAAATTTCGCAAGAAAAGAAGAAGTCGAACTTTTAAAAAAACAGGCGAGAATGTTCCAGCCATTAGAAGTAGTAAGAATGGAAGACTTAAAACATTTGATGAAAAATATATAAACCTAAAAGAATATCAAATAATAATAAAATGGGTGTTTTAGACAAAATCATAGAGCTAAAAAATCAAGGCAGAAGCGATGCCGAGATAATACAAGCTTTAAGAGAACAGGGAATTTCTCCAAAAGAGATTAATGACGCGCTTTCTCAAAGCCAAATAAAATCAGCTATTGGCGGCATGCAGGAAAGCATAATGCAACCTCAATGGACTCCTCAAATAGAACAACAATCAATGGAAATGCCACAAGAAGGAATGCAGATTCCACAGGAATATCAGCAATACCAGGAAACGCAAATGCCGCAGGAATCTTACTACCAATACTCCCAGCCAACAGCAACAGACACAATCAGCGAGATAGTTGATAATCTTCTGGCAGAAAAACTAGCTGACATGAAAAAACGCCTTCTTATTTTAGAGGAAGCGAGAAAAGCAGATGCCTTAAAGCTTGCTTCAATAAGCGAAAGGCTGAAAAGAATAGAAGACACAATTTTCAACCTTCAGGCAAGCATAATAAGAAAAATTGGGGAATACGGAGAAGGAATAAAAAGCATAAACAACGAAATGTCAATGATGCAGGATTCTTTTGGCAAGCTTGTCAATCCGATGATATCATCCCTAAGAGAAAGTTCAAAAGAAAAAGGCAAAAAAACCGAGGAAAAATCCAGCCTAGAAGACTTGTTCAAGAAGAAGAAATCTGGGAAATGATATAAGATTCTTAACCCATTTAATAACATCTAAACTTATAGACAACTAATAACAATATGATAAGTCTCCTATACTAAGAACAAATCTTTGTTTAACAATCATAAATATTATCAATCTAACAAAAACTTACTTCCCCTCTTTCTTTGTCAGCACCCAGGATGTCACAGCAGCTATTATCAGAAGAAGCAAAGCTCCTAGAACCTCTGGTGTAGAAATAAGATGCTTAATCTGCAACAATATAGGATTTGCGCCAGTCTCGTCCCCCCCAGGCGTATAAGGTGCTATTTGTGGATAAAATACCTTAATCGCAATAACAATTAAAATTATAACAAATATAATAACAAAAATCCAGCTCACCCCTGGCTTAATAAACTTGTCAACATCTTTCTGCATTATCCCAATTAATAATAATATAAGAAAAGCAATTACAAATAATATAGCAAACCAAGGTATAACACTTATGACATAATCTCTTGCAGATGTAAGTGTAGCAAATATAATTGCAAGCACAAAGCTCACAATAAGATTGTTTCCCTGGCTCTCTCCAAGAATTTTTGTTTTTGCAAGTATAGCATAAAAAACAACAAATAGCAAGACAAATACAAAAATCGGATTCAATAAACTCAAAATCCCAATCTCAACAGCCATTTTAAAACTACTCTCCCCTTAATCCTTTTATAGGGATAGTAACAATCTTCTCTTTCTCACTTTCTTTCTTGCTTGTAACAATGACCGCAACACCTGCACCAAGCAAAAGTAACAAGATAATAACAGAGCCATACTGTTGCCACCAGCTGCTTCCCCACCATGTATAGCTCCTCAATGAAGATAATATAACAACAGCAGTTATAACTGCCCCGCCTAAGAAAAACACATTAAGAACCCATCTCTGTGTCCAGTCAGCAAACAAGCCCATAATTACTAGGGCTATTAAAAGAATTGCAATTCCTATTCCTGCTCTCGGAAATATCTCCTGGAAAAAACTCGGTACAAAATCAAACTGCAGGGAAAGCAAACCAATTGCAAAAGCAAGAATCATGTTAATCCCCCTTGCTTTTTCATCTCCAAAAATCTTTGTTGTCTGCAATACACCATAGACAACTGCGAATATAATTAAGAAAGGAAGCAAATAAGCAAAGACTCCCATCTGAGACCACTGCTGCAGAACATTCCCCAAATCAGTTCCATACACCCCTCTTAAACCAGAGTAAAATGATGTCGCTGCACCTGTTAAGCCACTACTCATAAATCTACTACTTAATTTCTATTTAAATATCTTTTGGTGATTTAATTATTAATCAAAATCTCTTGGTAAAATCAATCTAAACAAGTAAAATAAACAAGATTCCCCGCTAACAATACTTCTATAATCTAATTAATAAATTAACTAATATTCAGCTTAATTTATCAAAAACCCCAATAAAACTATTCTTTCTTGCCGCTGCCAATACCTGGAAACAAGACAACAACTATGGCAACAATTATAACAACAATAAACAAAGCATTCATCCAGAAATTAGGAGAGGTGCTGAAAGAGCCAAAAAGAGCATCCCACTTGCCTGTTGTCCAGATTATAAAAAGGATGCCTGCAATCCCTATAATAACAAAAAGAATATTCCTCATCCATTTAGGCATCTCAAATCCCTCTTTCCCTGAAATAAAAAACCCGAATAAAAGCATGAATACAAGAACAATAACAGAAACAACAGCTAAGAAGGGCATCATCTTAACAATAATGCCCGTTGCATATGAAAACGAAATAGTCAAAAGAGCGATAACCAAAGAAACAATAGCATTTATCTGTCTCTTCTCTGCTCCTAAAATTTTGGATTTCTCAAGTATAGCAAATAAAAGAGTAAAGACTAATAGAAACGGGAGAATATAATCTCTAAATACACCTGAAATTATTATAGGTTCAGCCATTTTCCTCTTTTTACCTTGTTATTTTAGTTAATATTTAATTCTGTTAGACATTTAGCTAACAATAATCTTAAAGCCGGGTTCAGTTAAAGCATCTTCTCTAACTAAAGCATGTATTTTTAAATCTTTTTTATGTCATCAACAACACTGGTTGATGGATGGTATTTATACCATGTATCAGAAATCTTTGATTTCTGATCACTCTCAAAATTCCTTTTGAATTTTGAAGTCCGATTAAAGCTCTTTTAGAGCTTTACTACTGCGTATCTTCTTCCATAAGCTCGTCAGCATCCTCTCTTATGGGCAAAGCAGATTTGTTGATTATAAACACATCTCCAATTGCCTTGACAAACTGGTGCGGAACTATAACCCCTCTTGCTCCCCCAAGAATGCCCATTATTCCCCTGTCAACACCGATTCTCCAAGATTCAACCTTGTTGTCAACAAGATTAACCTCTTCGATCTCTCCAAAAAACTCTCCGACATCTGTAAACACTCTTTTTCCCATGACTTCACTCAGCTTTTTTATCTTTAACATAACAAGTTTATTGAAATTCTATTTATATACTTTTCTATAAGCCAAACTATATAATCTACTTAGAGGGGATAGGTTTATAAAAATTAAAAATACTTATTTATATGAACACTAACAAGAAAGAGATTATAATCATAGTAATAAGCGTTCTTATCTTTGCGTATGTAACAAGCTTCTCATCCCTCAGCCTAAATAAATTCATTATTTCTTGTTTATTTGCAGCAATAATTCTTCTAACAAATATCTTTGCAAAAAAGCTAATGGCTTGGAAAAGGGGCTATTCAGCAGAAACAAACTTCTGGCACATGCAAAGATATGGCATTTACCCCCAAAACAAATTTAAACATCCAGCACCACTCGGCGTAATTCTGCCAATTATTTTCTCAATTATCTCTCTTGGCGGCATTAAATTTCTTGCACTAACAGAAACAAAAATAGAAAAAACAAAAGCAAGAACAAAATACAGATTCTTATATGAAGAAAGAGATGTTTGGAGGATTCTTGGATGTGGAGTTCTTGCAAATCTTGTTTTAACAATCTTGGGGTTATACCTCAACCTGCCGGAACTAGCCAAATACTCTGCTTATTTTGCATTTTGGAATATGCTCCCAATCTCCCAGCTAGACGGCAACAAGATGCTTTTCTCAAGCAAACTTGTCTGGCTTATTTTAACAATCTTAAGTGTCTTGTTCTTATTGGTTGTTATGTAACCCCTTATTCGCCGACTCCAAAGTGATATATTCATTAATTGATAAAAGGAATGTCATCAGGCATCATCAGATTTAAGTACATATTAAAACCCTTCTTTCCTAACCTTTAAATATATCAAAAATCCTATTAATCAAAAGAGGCAAAAATGAAACCTGAAGATTTTATTAATTTAAAGTATCGCCCAAAAGAAGATGATTTAATCTGCTTATTTAAAGTTGAACCTGCAAAGGGGATTACAATAAAAAATGCTGCTGCAAATGTCGCTCTTGAAAGTTCTATTGGAACGTGGGTAGAAGTTTCAACTGAAAAACAATATATGAAAAAATTGGCTGCAAAGGTTTTTTCTATTAAAGAGGATAAAGTTAAAATTGCATATCCTTCTGAGCTTTTTGAAAAAGGAAATGCTCCCAACATTTTATCAAGCATAGCTGGAAATATTTTTGGGATGAAAATTGTAAAAAATTTAAGACTAGAAGATATAAAATTCCCTACGGGCTTACTCAAAAGCTTTCCCGGACCAAAGTTTGGAATACAAGGAATAAGAAAGGTAATGAAAATTAATTCTAGACCTTTAATTGGAACTATAATTAAACCCAAACTTGGGCTTAAGCCAAAAGATCATGCATTATCTGCATATAATTCCTGGGTAGGGGGGTTAGATTTAGTTAAATGTGATGAAAATTTAGCAAGCCAAAAGTTTAATGAATTTGAAAAAAGACTATCAATAACTTTAGAAATGGCAGATAAAGCAGAAGAAAAAACGGGTGAGAGGAAAGGGTATCTTGAAAATGTTACAGCAGAAACAAAAGAGATGATAAAAAGAGCCCAATTAGTAGAAAATATGGGGGGCAAATACATTATGGTCGATATTTTAACAGAGGGGTGGGGAGCAGTTCAAACATTAAGAGAAGCAAATTTCAATCTAATAATACACGCTCATCGCGCTTTCCATGCCGCATTTACTAGAAATAAAAAACATGGTATGAGTATGATGGTCGTAGCAGACTTAGTAAGAATAATCGGGTTAGATCAGATTCATATTGGAACTGGAATAGGTAAACTCCAGGGAGATATAAGGGATATAAAAGAGATAGAAGAAGAAATTGAAAATAAAAAAGTTAAAGAAACAAAAGATAGACTAAATCAAGATTGGGGAAAAATAAAACCAACACTTGCAGTATGTTCAGGGGGTTTGCAGCCAGCACACATACCTTTTTTAATCAATCATTTAGGGAAAGATATTGTAATTCAGTTAGGCGGGGGAGTTCATGGTCATAAAGATGGAAGCTATGCTGGAGCAAAGGCATCTAGACAGGCCTTAGATGCCACAATTAAAAAAATATCATTAAGGGATTATTCAAAAGATCACTTAGAACTTAAGACGGCCCTTGAGCAATGGGGTTATGCAAAAACATATTGAGATTATCAAAAACTCTCTGAGTTTTGTGTTGGGTTTCTGACTATGATCAGAAAAATCTATTGGTTTATTTTTCTGACATATTATAAAGATTAATGTACTTATCTGGTAATTTATACAGAAATTTTACTTGATTAATTTTCCTTCTTGATAAATAACCTTGGTGGTATAAAGTCGGTATCCTATTTAGATTTCTTCCTTTAAATCCAAAATGAAGTTGTGCCTCTTTCATCGTAAATTCTTTATTCAAAAAATATCCAAAATCCACAAATTGTAACTACAAAATTAATAGACGTTTGTATAAGATACGATGATAAAAAACTCCATACCGCTTTAAAATTCTTCAAATAAACGGGTATTGACCCCAGAGCAAGCTCTGGACACCAAATCACCACTTCCCCACAGCAAGCTGTGGGGTATTACGATAAATAAATCAATCTAGATTACTTAAATAAATCTCTTTTCAAAATAATATAAGTTAAAATCAAAGCCCATGCTATTATATTAAGCATTTTAGATATATCAAAGCTTATAAAACTATTTATTATATTTGCAAGTCCTGCAATAATAACTAAGAACATCCCTGCCTTCTCCATCTTAACCAGCAAAATAAAACCAAAAAATCCCACTATACCTACTATAATAGCGAATACATAAGAAATATTTGTTAGGTTAAAAATTCCTTCTGCTGGAAGAGGGACTGAAACATAATTAATTAGATTTGGGAATATGTTAAATAAGTAGTTAAAAGAGCTTGGAAACAAAAACATAAAGCCTGCCAATATTCCTAATAAGCACAAGATAAAGCCAAGCACATAAATAATTTTAAGAAGAATTGGTTTCTCTTGTTTTGTTTCCCAAACAGGAAGTTGTGACGCCATGGTTTCTTCGGGCATCTGCTGATTTCCTTCAGCAATTGAGATTGCTTCGTCAACTTCTCCAGCATTCCAGCCATGCCCAATTAAGATCGCCTTCAAAGAAGCAGTTGTATAACCCTTCTCAATCCCGGATTTGATATAATCAATAAGTTCCTGCCTTGCCATGTTAATCCCTTTTTACTACTTAAATTAGGATAAAATAGTTTATAAATTTATTTAAGAACCTTCCCTGTCTCAATATACCATAAATACAAATCCAATTCAGCAAGATTCAAATTCAATCTCAAGGCAATGTTTTTCAAAACATCTTCGATTTCCAAATATCTCTTTTTTGTCACTTTTTTATCAAGATTGCCTATTAGTTTTTCTCTGGTTAATAAATCAATTATATGGAAATCAATTATTGCCAGATTTTTAAAACCAATATTTCTTAAAAAATGGCTTGCCTCTTTCATTCCCAATCCCCTGATATTCTTTACTAGCCACTCCCTTAATTCAAACTCGTCAAGATTTTTAACCTTGTTTATTATTTCTTCCCTGAATTTTCTTGCCCCGCATATATATTCCGCCCGTGTATTTGGGAATCTGTGTCCTAATTCCCCTAATTTTTTAGCTAAATCTTCCTTGCCTAAATTACAAAAACCATCTTTAAGCTCTTCCTGAATCTTGATGCTCTTCTCAGCTTGAAAATTCGCAGTCATAATGCAGAAACACATCTCAGAAAAAATCCCAGAGGGATTTTTTCCAATCTCCTCAAACTCCCTAATCCTAGACTCCACAATTTTTTTAATCTTGCTTCTCTTTAATTTGTCAACTTTGGCTATAATATTCATAATAACCTACAATCACAATATATTAAAAACCTGCTGCCATAATAAAAACATGGAAAGCATTGAAAAATTTCTCCAAGGAATTTCCCCGCGAGAATATCAGATAAGAATTTATGAAAATTGCAAAGCTAGAAACTGCCTTGTCATTCTTCCTACAGGAACAGGCAAAACCCTGATTGCCCTAATGCTTTCAATTTATGTCTTGGAAAAAAACAAGGGAAAAATCCTGTTTCTCGCCCCCACCCGCCCTTTAGCAGAACAGCATCTCAACTATTTTAAAAAACACCTTCAAATGCTGATTCAAATGGAAATCTTCACAGGCAAAGTTCCAGCTGAAAAAAGAAAAGAGCTCTGGCAAAGAGCAGACATTATATTCTCAACCCCCCAATGCATCTCCAATGACTTAAAAAACAATCTTTACGATTTATCAGAAGTCTCTCTGTTAATAGAAGATGAATGCCATAGGTGTTTGAAAAATTATGCGTATACAGATGTAGCAAAAAAATACAAAGAAAATGAAAAATCCCATCTCCTCGGCTTGACAGCTTCTCCGGGAGCAGAAAAAGCAATAATAAAAAAAGTAGCAGATAATCTTGGAATAGAAGCAATAGAAATAAGGACAAGAGATAGCGAAGATGTAAAAGAATATCTTCAAGAATTAAAATTTGAAACAATAAAACTGGATTTTCCAGAAGAATTTGACAGAATAAGGCAGATGCTAAGAAAAATTTATGATAAAAAAGTAGAAGAGCTAAGAAGCAGAAAGCTTCTTTTCCTTCCTGCAACTAAAAAAAATCTTCTCGACACCCAGCACAGAATAATGAGTGCAGTTGCGTCTGGAAACAAGCACTTTAATTTGCTTGTTGGAGCAAGTGCATGCGCAACAGCAATAAAACTCCAGCATGCCCTAGAGCTTTTAGAAACCCAGACACTTTCTTCATTTCAAACTTATATGCAGGACTTATTTGACCAGGCAAACAAAGGCAAATCAAGAGCAGCAGTCCAGCTTGTCAAACAGCCAGAATTTAACGCAGCGTATATTGCAGCAACAGAGCTTCTTGCAAAAAAAATAGAACACCCTAAAATAGAAAAAATAAAAGAAATTGTAAAAGAAGAAATGAAATCTCAGAAATTGGAAATTTCTGACGACTATCAAAATTCCAAAGGAATTTTGAAGAAAAGCAAGGCAAAAATAATAGTTTTCTCTCAATATAGGGAAAGTGTTGTAAAAATCTGCAAAGAGCTAAACAGCTTAGATAATGTTAAAGCCAGGGTATTTGTTGGGCAGGCTAAAAAAACAAGCAAAGGAGAAGATACCGGGCTTTCCCAGAAAGAACAGCAGGAAATAATAAGAGAATTTTCATTGGGAAAGATAAATGTTCTCTGCGCAACATCAATTGGAGAAGAGGGGTTGGATATTCCAGAAGTTAATGCTGTAATCTTCTACGAGCCAGTTCCTTCTGCAATCAGGAAAATTCAGAGAGCAGGAAGAACAGCGAGATTAATGAAAGGAAAGCTGATAATTCTTATAACAAAAAACACGCGGGATGAAAGCTACTATTGGGCAGCTTTCCACAAAGAAAAGAAAATGTATCAAGCTATAGAAGGAATAAAAAAAGACATGGAAACTAATGCCATAGAAGGCAAGCAGAAAACTCTACTCTAAGTCCACATAAATCAGCTTATGGTCAGAATGCCCCTCAAGTTCTCCTGCCCTGCAATTTTCAAACCCCTTGACAAATATATGGTCATAATCCTCATTAATAAATTCCTTAATTACAGGCGTTGTACTGCAGCTCTTTATGCCATTTGAAGCAAGAGTCAAATCCCCAAAAAATTCTTTCAGTTTGTCATAAGAGAGATTAAAATCTCCCATTAAAATAACATTTCCATAAAGTTTTTTCAAATAACCTTGCAAGAATCCAAGCTGCTGAAAGTATGTATTGCTCTTATTATACCCCATATGAATATGTATGATATCTAATTTTAACTCGGGAAAATAACAATGTACAAATCCCCCCCCTCCGCCAAAACTGTCTTTCGAGGGAAAATCCTCTACAACAACTTTATCACATTTAATTTTAGAAGCAACAGCCACATTCATAAATAAATCACTCATTTTAGTTTTCCTTCCTTGCTCAAAATAAACATGCTTATAACCTAAATCAAAAAGTTTATCTTTAAGCTCCTTCTCCTGCCCCTCTAAAATCTCGCATATTCCGATTACATCTGCCTTCGAGGCAGTAATTACTTCTATAGTCCTGTTAATATCTGCCCCGGAGATTTCATCTTTAGGGTTTAATGGAGAATACATGCTTAAATTTCCTTTCAGAGCAGAAACTAAATTTCTTCCATTTAATCCAAACATCTGGTTATAAACAGCTACTCTCATTTTACCTAATAAGCCAGAGAAAAAAGAATATTTAAAGCTTAGTTACTATCAGAAAATATGAAAGAAATAGAAAATATTTTCTCAAAAAAACAAAAGATAGAAAGCCGGGGGGAAAATGAAAATTTAAGCTTAGTGGCAGATAATCGCGAAAAAAACAGCTTAGTTATAAGCGAATTAATCAAAAACAATATCGGTGTTGAACTAAAGCATCTCGAAATAGCTGATTTCTTAATCAATAATATAGCTATAGAAAGAAAAACAATTTCAGATTTCTTAAACAGCATGATAAATAAAAGATTATTTTCGCAGCTAGAAAACCTAAAACAATATGAAAAATGCTTCTTGATTATAGAAGGCATAGAAGAGCAGGAATTATACAGCGAAGAAAACAAAGGAATAAACCCCAATGCAATAAGGGGATTTTTATTATCAATAATTTTAGAATTTGGGGTTCCGATAATCTTTACAAAAAACTATGAAGACACAGCAAAATTCCTTATAGTTCTGCTAAAAAAACAAAATAAAGCAACAGAAGCTTCTTTAAACCCGAAAAGAAAAACAAAAAACATAGGCGAGCAGAAACAATTCATTCTTGAAGGATTTCCAGGCATAGGCCCAAAATCAGCTAAAAAGCTTCTAAAAAAATTCAAGTCAATAAAAAACATAATAAATGCAGGGGGAAATGAATTAAAGGATATTCTCGGAAAAAAAGCTGATAGTTTTAAGAAGCTCGTTGAATCCTAATCTTCTCTGTCCTCTTCGCTAAGTATAATCACCTTACTCTCTAAATGTTCCGGGAGTATCCCCCCCCGCCTGTAGTGAAAATATTTTTTTCTATAATGATTCCTTAGTTCTTCATTTAAATCTTCTGCACCCCTGTTGCCATTAACAAAATTACCCCAAACAAAACCCAGCGTATGTCTTATATAGAAGCTTGCCTTGGCAACGCCATCCCTTCTTGCAACACCCTGCATTATATGTTCATATGCTAATAACTCTAAAGAATCTTTTAACTCACCTACACCACTATCTTTACTTTCAACTTCCTTGCTTTCTACTGCACTCATTAAAATAAAAAAAGGAAAACTGGCTTTATAAATTAAACTATATTGAAATATATACAATTCGAAACCAAATGTATATCAAAAAAACAAGTGCAAACCACCCCTTGAAGGGTGTGGTTTGTGACCGGCACTTGTTTTTAGGATGCTCAGAAATTGAAAATACAGACTAGCTACGACCACATCCTAAAGGATGTGGTTTTCAATTTCTGACATAAATAAAGTTCAATTTACTAACCGGGTTTCTGTTTTCCAATTTAAACTAACTTAAATTAAGTTCTAATAAATTCTCGTATATCGGTCCTTCCCCCGTCAAGGTTGACTTCTTCAGGAAAAATCTGTCAACTTCAAACTCGCAATTCAGCTTAATCTTGCTTAATTCTTCTAAGAGCTTCTCTCTATTTTTAACACTCTTAACTCTTGCTATTGTCAAATGCGACATAAATCTTTTTTCCTTGGGGAAAAAACCATCTAACTTTTCGTCAATCTCTTTCTGCAACTCTAAAACCCCCTTGCCAGAAAGATGCGCCCATATAATCCTTACAAAATCCTCAGAAAAAACACCAATCTCTCTTAATTTAACCTTAAACCTGCTAAACTTAATCTCTTTCAGTTTCTTCTTAACATCCCCAACTTTCCCCTCATCAATTTCCCCTAAAAATTTCAATGTTAAATGTAAATTCTCTTTTTCAGTCAGCTTTCCCATAAATAAATTTCTCTTCTCAAGAATTTTCTGCACCTTCGTAATTTCTTCTCTCGCTTTTTCAGGAATATCAACCGCAATAAAACATCTTAGTATCAAAAACCTTTTGGGTTTTTGACTATGCCAAGAAAACCTATGGTTTTCGGGCACAGAAAATCTCGCGATTTTCTTGTGCTCAGAAAAATCTATCAGTTTATTTTTCTGACATATCATATTAACTCTGCAAGAATTTTGGCAGCTGTTTTTATTGTCATCTCACTTCCCTGTTTGTCGGGGTTAATCTCTACTATGTCTGCTGCCTTAAAATTCTTCAATAACTTTAATCTCTGAAGCATATAAAGCAGCTGCCTGGTTGTCATCCCGCCAGGCTCAGGATAGCCTGTTGCAGATGCATAAGCAGAATCCAAGCAATCAATATCCACGCTAATATAAAGTTCATCGGCAGCTCTGGCTTTCTCCATAATCATATCACAAACACCTTCTATATCTTCATTTAAAGTCTTCATATCAACTACTTGTATCTCATTTTCCTTAATAAAATTAAGCTCATCCTCATACGAATTTCTGACGCTTATCAAAATTATATTCTCTTTTGGAAATCCATCATCAATCAACTTTCTTAACCACTCTTCATGTGTCGCCTCCTTCAAGCTTTCCATCAAATCCGGATGTGCATCAAACACAATTAAAAATGGTTTTTTATTATTTTCCAAAAGATAATCTTTAAATGCCCTTACAATAGAATAAGAAACACTATGGTCTCCTCCTAGAAATATAATTTTATCTTGTTTTTCAAACTCTTCAAGACAATTTTCATAAATTAACTCATTAGCTGCTTCCAAATTGCTGTTATCAAGATGTATTTCTTCCAAGTCTAGCTTTTCTTTGTCAGAAATCGAAGATTTCTGAGCATGTCGAAATTCAGAAGAATTTCGAGCACTATCAGAACCTTTAGTTCTGAAGCTGTCAAAATCTTTAGACTTCAGAATTTTTTTTGGATTCTGAGAGCTATCAAGAATCTTTGATTCTTGAAGTTTTGAAGTGTCAATTTTCTTTCCAGACTCATTAACTCTTATGCCAGATAAAGCTTCTATAATTTTATTTCCAGCTTTCTCACACCCTTTTGTCTTTCCCAATCCATTTATTCCCAGAACTTTAATTATCTGCATAAAAACTCAAATAAAAAGCTATTTAAATACTCTTTCCTTAATAAAACCACAAAATTCAGAGAGTTTTGGGTTCTCAGAAACTTTTGTTTCTGATGACTATCAGAATTCAAAGAATTCTGAAGCCAGAAAATTCCAAGGAATTTTCTGGGAATAACAAAAAGGAGGTAAAAGAATGGCTAAAAAAAATGCTTTATTGAATTTGATTGCTTGGCTGACTGGTGTAGTTGTCTCGCTATCTGTTGGTTTTGGCATGATAGGCGGAAAACTTTCTCTTCCAAGTTGGCTTGGTGGGGCAACAGTAGCAATGATAGCTGGCTGGATAGTAGTGATTGGTGCATTAGCAAGCGTCATAATAGCTGTACTTAACGCCTCTAATTAAATCAAAAAGTTCCCCCATAGTTTGTTGGAACTTTAGGATGCAAGAAAAAGCAAAGCTTTTTCGGCACAGAAAATCTTAGGATTTTCTTGTGTTCAGAAATGTGAATATCAATGAATATTTTTGACATAATCATAAACAAAAAGGAGGTAAAAGAATGGCAAAGTTGACAGCATGGCTTATCACAATAATTGGTGTAATCTTGGTATTGGCAGCATTGAATCTATACACTGTTCCATACAGTGATTTAATCATAGCTCTGGCAGTGCTAGTTATTGGTATAGGCAAGCTAATGAGAAACTACGGAAAGAAAAGAAGATAACTTTCCTTAAATTTTAATTTCTTATTTAGGTATCAATGAGAAAGTTGAATACGATTTCAGCTTCGAGATATTCTTTACTTCTTCTAATTTAACAGCATTTATTTTTTCTTCGTATTTATAATAATTCCCAGCATCCCCTGCAAACTCTTCAATCATCAGCATGTTCATAGCAGAGCTTGAATCTTCCTCGCCAACTTTCTTCTCCCCAATGAGCTGTTCCTTGCATTCATTAAAATCTGCCTGCTTTAAATCTTTCAGATTTTTAATTTCTTTCAAGATTATTTTCTTTATCTCTTTTATCTTCTCTTTCATTGTCCCAATATAAATCATTGCATAACCATAATCAACTCCTAAATCAAACTCGCCCTTAACAGCATAAGCCAGCCCTCTTCTCTCTCTTATCTCCTGAAACAAAATAGATGACATGCCCCCAAACAAATATGCTCCTGCTATCTCATAAATATACTTTTGCTTATCTTTAAGTGTTGGTGTATGAAAACCAAAAGCAAAATGTGCCTGATCAATCCCCTTCCTCTTCTCAACAGCTTCTAAATTTCTTCTAGTAGGATTATGTTTCAAAATTTTCCTGTTAGCTTTTGGATAAATTTTCTCTGCAAGTTTGCATATCTCATCAAAATCAGCATCTCCAACAACAGCAAGCACCATATTGTCAGTTGTATAAACAGATTTAAACATTTCAACCATTTCCTGCCTTGTCATACCCCTTATAATTTGTTCTGTTCCTGCAATTGACATTCCAAATGGCTTTTCATAAAGCATCTCTTTAATCTTATCCATAACATGCCTTCCAGGATTGTCATGGTACATTTTAATTTCCTCGATTATAACCTGCTTCTCTTTTTCAAATTCAGCAGCATCAAACTTGGGGTTAAGAATTAAATCAGAGGCAATATTAATTCCAGAAGCAATGTGCTTGCTCGGAAGCTTATTCCAATAGCTTGTAACTTCCTCGCTTGTATACGCATTTAAAATTCCACCTTTCTTCTCAATCTCTCTTGCAATTTCCTGCTGGCTCCTTGTCTTTGTCCCCTTAAACATCATATGCTCCATAAAATGTGAAATTCCCTTGTTCTTCTCGCTTTCAAAAGCAGAGCCCATATTAACACTGGCAGAAACCGCAACAACAGGCAGCTCCCTTCTCTCAAATAAAACTGTCAATCCATTTTTCAGCTTCTTCTTATAAAAATTGTTCATATTATTAAAACTAAAGAAAACAGATTTATAATCTTATCGGACTATCTGCTAAGTTGCCATAATGTTCTGCAAGTTTTCCAAGAAGTTGTTCAAGTTCCCTCTTTTTTTCTTCTGAAATTTCCTCTCCTTTATTAAAAGTAACAAGAGTTTCTAAAGCAGAATCTACTGCTGGAACAAGTTTCTTATAATCCCTATATTCTGGAATAGCAGTTGTTAGAGTATTACAATTTATTAAACCATAATGCCATTTTAAAAAAGTCGTATTTGGAATAGGTTCCCTTACATTTTGGGCACTTCTTTTTACAGATTCAAAATAGTTAATAGTATCTTGAAAGCATTTTTTAGGTTCCGAAACTTCTATCCCTTTTAATCTTTTTATCACAGCCCAAAAGCAAAAAGCTGTTGCATAATTATAGATAACTGCATTAATTGTGTGACAAAGCTTAAATAGGACGATTTCTTATTGAATAGATGGGAAAAGAAGGTGGAAGGAGTATAAACAGAATTGCTTTAGAATCTTTTAGATTTAGAGCAATTGAATTATATAAAGAGAATAAAGAAATAAACGAAATCGCTTATTTTTTTGGAGTTCATAGAGGAAGTGTTTCTAGATGGATTACAATTTATAAGCGAGAAGGGAAAAAAGCGCTTAAAAGAAAAAAAGCGAATGGTGCAGAATATAAACTTTCAAAAAATGAATTAAAAGAAATTCTTTCAATGCTGAATGATGATGCAACAATTTATGGATTTGAAACACCCTTGTGGACTTGCAGAAGAGTTCAACAAATTATTATTAAAAAAACAAACAAGAAAATTCATACAACAAATATTATGAGGCTTTTTAGAAAATTAAAATTGTCTCCACAAAAACCAGAAAGATTAGCTACACAAAGAGACAGAGTTGCTATAAGAAAATGGAAGAGAGAAGAATGGCCA
>Ga0209541_10009588_pt1 | contig 15658 bp, 14 predicted proteins | sample RifCSPlowO2_01_FD_184027 | JGI IMG/M metagenome (GOLD analysis project Ga0209541, IMG submission 184027) | Groundwater microbial communities from Rifle, Colorado - Rifle CSP2_plank lowO2_0.1 (SPAdes) (version 2) | ecosystem: Environmental > Aquatic > Deep subsurface > Groundwater | place...
GTTAAGGGTTGACCAAGACCAATTAGGGCTTCAGGGATAGCTGCCATCCAGGGTATTTTTGAACGGACAGCAAAGTTTAAGTTGGTAAGAAGAAAGGCAGCAGCAAGAATTCCTGTTGAAAAACCCACAATGATTTTTGCGCTGAGCGATTTGATAAAGATCTCGGTAAACCCTACTTCCTGGTACCACCACCAGTCAGTAATCAGGGAAACAATGCCAGAGAAAAAAATAAAAGTAACAAAGGCTAGGATTACGAATGTCCAGGAAAAAAATTTAGTGATGTTCACTAATGCTTAGTATATCAGGAACCTAAGTTTTTACAAACCGCCGACTATTGTCTTTTTAACTTCCTAATAATACTCGCTCTGATTTCGCCGTCAACCAAGATGTGGTGTAGAGCTGGTAATATGGAGGCAATAACGATCAGCCCAACAATTGGCAGGAGATATTTATCAACATCCGGGATTAGGTTTCCTAAGTAATATCCTGCCAGAGTTACCCCAATTGCCCAAAGAACAGCTCCAAAAAAATTAAAGAAACAAAATCTTTTGTAATCCATCTTACCGGCCCCTGCAACAACCGGGGCAAAAGCTCGAATTACCGGAATAAACCTTGCCAAAATGATAGTTTTACCTCCGTGTTTATCATAAAATCTTTGAACTCTTTCCAAGTGTTTTTTATGAAAGAAGATTGAATTTTTCTTTGTAAAAATCTTAGGTCCCAGTTTTGCTCCGATTAGATAGCCAATGCTGTCACCTGCAATCGCGGCCACAAAGCAGCCGGCAATTAAGATTTTAATGTCAAAAAATCCCTGAGATGCTAAAAATCCGGCTGTAAAAAGTAAACTGTCCCCGGGAAAGAAAAAACCGATTAAAAGACCGGATTCTAAAAAAACTATGGTAAATACTCCCAAATACCCAACTGTTTGAATCAAAGAAGCCAGATCAAAATGCATAAAGATAAGTATAGCAGAAAGAGTGGATAATTTCGTCGCTCCCAAGATTATCAGTAGTCAAACCAAACTACATCAATTACTGATTATGTTTTCAGTTGTCGGAGGGACGGCGCAATTTGTATGCCGGTAAATAAACTTCCTGATTTCTTCAACTACTACAATAGATGAGGCTACAATAATAATTATTATCCATTCAGACATATTAAGGGATGTAGTGTGTAGTATTTTTTGCATGAGTGGTGTGTAAATAGCAAACAGTTGTAGAGCGATAACAGTTAAAGTAGCCCCAACTAAAAACCTGTTTGAGAATGGATTAAGCTGAAAAATAGATTTACTCTCATGACGGCAATTCCAGGCATTAAACCACTGGAAAACTGCCAAGACTGTTAATGAAACAGTCCAAGCCTTGACCATATCAATTTGATAATATCCTTTAAAAAGCCAAAGTGTGCCTATCATCATTGGTATTGCCATTAGAAACATTCTTTGCAGGGTTAATCCATCAATAAGATATTTTTTAGGATGTTCGAATGTTCCTTTTAAAAGACCTTCCTCTTTAGGCTCCATAGCCAAAGATACATCCAAAAATCCATCAGTCACAAAATTAAGCCAAACGATTTGGGCCGCTAGTATTGGCAAAGGGAAGCCTAGAAATAATGCTCCGGCTATAGTAAACACCTCTCCAAAACCGGTTGAGAATAAGTATAAAATAACCTTCTTTATGGTCTTATATATGCTTCTACCTTCCTCGATGGCAGCAACAATGCTAGCGAAGTTATCGTCAAGCAAGACTATATCCGAGGCTTCTTTAGCTACCTCAGTACCAATTCTACCCATAGAGACTCCTAAATCTGCTGCTACTAAAGATAGAGCATCATTGACACCATCTCCTGTCATAGCTACAATTTCACCTCTTTTTTTGTAAGCTCTGACAATTTTTAATTTATGGTCAGGAGTTACTCTGGCAAAAACAGATACTTTAGAAAGCATACTTGCAAATTCATCCTCTGTGAGGTTATCTATATCTTCACCTGTTAAAACAGTATCACCATCATGATAAATACCAGCTTCCCTGGCGATAGCCTCAGCTGTTATTTTATGGTCTCCCGTTATCATTACCACTTTAATTCCAGCAGAAATGGCTTTTTGCATAGCCTCATGGACTTCTGGACGTATAGTATCTTTTAGACCAAGGAATCCTACGAAAGTTAATTCCTCAATGTCTTTAGGTTTAATATCATCATTGACATCATTTTTTAAAGCAAAAGCTAAAACCCTTAAACCTTCTTGGGACATCTTTACCAATTCTGTCTCAAGCTCTTTTTTCTTTTCTTGGGATAAAGGATGAGATTTACCTTCATGCCAGATTTTAGTAGTAATTTCTAAAATCTTTTCAGGGGCACCAAGAACAGTCAACTCAACATGTCCATCAATTTTATGTGATACTGCATGATATTTAGTTTTATAATCAAACGGTATTTCAGAAAGTCTGGGAGACTCTTTTTCTAAAACTTCCTTATGAAATCCTACTTTTTGAGCAAAAACTGACAAAGAGGATTCTGTTGGGTCACCTGTTGCCTGCCACTGCTTTAATTCTTTATCAAAAACAACACCATTATTAATAACAAAAGCTGCTAGTTTGCCTGTTAAAAGTAATTCTGGGTGATTCAGGGGGTCAATTTTACTGTCATTTAAAATTACTTCTCCCTCTGGTTTATAGCCCTCGCCACTTACACTAAATGTTTTTCCGTCCACATAGACCTTTTGTAATAGAATCTCGTTTTTGGTAAGAGTTCCTGTTTTATCAACAGCAATTACCTTGGTTTGTCCTAATGCTTCAACTGCCTGAAGTTTTTTTACCAAAGCATTCCGTTTACTCATTCTCCAGACTCCTGTAGCCAGAACTAAAGTCATTACAATTGGTAGTCCCTCAGGGATAATGGATACTGCTAAAGATACAACAGTTGCAAACATCTCTCTAACCGAATGGCCTAGGAAAATTCCCAAGATAAATATAGAAGTACAAATAGTAGCTACAGTGGCTATGATTAACCTCGTAAGATAACGAATATTAGCTTTAAGAGGAATTTCTGTATTGATAACAGCAATTTCTTTTGAAATTTTACCTAAGACTGTTTCCAACCCTGTAGCAACAACAACCGCTTTTCCATTACCAGCTACAACATTCGTTCCCTTAAAAACCATATTCTTTTGATCGGCAGTTGGTAAATTTGTAGTAGATAAGACTTCATCAGATTTAGAAACAGGTTGTGATTCACCAGTCATGGCAGCTTCATTAACTGTGAGATTGTTTGATTCAATTATTCTGGCATCAGCTGGTACTTTATCTCCTTCTTGTAAGAGAATTACATCTCCAGGTACAATCTCATAATCAGGGATTATAAACTCTTTGCCCCCGCGAAGTACCTTGGTATTAGTTTCAGCAAACTTTTTAAGAGCGAGTAAGGTATTTTGTGCCTTACCTTCTTGGATTGTACCGACTATTGCGTTAAAGAAAAGCACAAACAGAATAATTGAGCCATCAATAAAATCCCTCATTAAAAACACAATTAAACTGGCAATAAGGAGGATATAAATAAGAGGGCTTTGAAATTGACGAAGAAAGATAATTAATAAGCTGTCTACTTTTGCATCTGGTAACTTATTTAACCCATATTTTTGAATTCGATCCTTTACTTCCTCTTGGGTTAGACCCTTGTCATTTGAATTAAGTGTCTCAAAAACTTCTGAATTCTTTTTTGCATACCATTGATTTTCCATAAATTAATAACTGTTGACATATTCAGTGTATCATTTTTTTAAATCACCTTACTTTGCCATTAAAAAGCTCCCATATAGTCAACCAGAGTCAACTTAGAAACTATTTGGGAAATTTACGAAGAGACCAACCGGAAATCATGGTTCCCACTGAAAAAACTACAGCCAGTCCAACAGGAAAACCAGTATTTGGTAGTGTTTGAACACCAGACTGATTCCTGTTTAAAATTCTCTGGTAAGCAGACTGTGTGGCAACCGATCTGGTAGCAGGCAAAGGATTAGCTGACACAGAAGGAGTAGCCTGAGTTTGAACCTTTTTTGGTTTGGAAATAGCGAATCCGCCTGTTAATAAAAAATATACTACTGCCAAAGCTGCTAAAACCAGCCCCACAGTTATTATTCTAAGTACCCTGGGATCATCCATGGGCGCAATAATATCATTAACCCATAATAAAATCAAGAGCATTAACTACTCTTTTAATAGCTGCTTCTTCGCCTAAAATCTTAATGCTCTCAAAAAGAGGAGGGGTAACTGTCTGACCGGAAATAGCTACTCTGATTAGCTGAAACATTTGGGTAACCGATATATTTAATTTATCAGCCAACTCCCTAAAAGTATTTTCAAATCCTACAGCCTCCCAATTTTTAGGCATTTTTTGTAAAACATCTACAATTTCCTTTAATACGCCGGTTAGCTTATCTATCTTAAGTTTATTAAATACCTCCATGTCATATTCCACATTTTCAAATAAAAAAACAGTTAAAGGTATAAAATCAGAAAGTTTTTTAATCCTACTTTTCACAAGAGGAATAAGCGGAGCCAGTTTACCTTTTGCGGGATGATCAACTAAATACTCATCCAATTTCTTCTCCAGTTCGGCATCACTCATCTTTCTTATATACTCTCCATTTAGCCAATCTAATTTAGTAACATCAAAAAATGCAGAAGCCTGATTAAAATCCTTAAAGTCAAATAAGCCAGTCATCTCCTGCAAGTTAAAAATCTCTTTACCTTGCGGATGAGACCAACCCAACAAAGCCAAAAAATTAATTAGCGCCTCTTTTAAATATCCTTCTTTTTTAAACTCTAATGCGCCTTTTGCTCCGTGTCTTTTGGACAACTTAGACCTATCTGATCCGACCAATAAGGGAAGATGAGCAAAATACGGAGGCTCCCACCCCAAAGATTTATATAACTGTAGATATTTTGGCATAGAAGAAATATATTCATTTCCTCTTATTACATGAGATATTTCCATTAAGTGATCATCCACAACATTGGCAAAATTATATGTCGGAAATCCGTCAGATTTCAAAATTACAAAATCTTCTTGGGTGGAGTTTTCAATTGTGATATCTTTATCGCCAACAAGATCATGATAAATAGTTTGACCACTTTTATTAATCTTAAATCTTATCGCCCCATCATCTGTATATGCCAGACCTTTACTTAAAAGTTCATCTGAGTATTTTTTGTAAATATCCAGTCTTTCGGATTGTCTATAAGGACCAAAAGAACCACCGATATTAGGACCCTCATCATATTCAAAACCTAACCACTGTAAAGTTTCATAAATTTCCTTTTCGCTCTCCGCAACCAGTCTTGCCTGATCAGTATCTTCCAGTCGTACAATAAATTTGCCACTGCTTTTTTTAGCAAAAACAAAGTCAAAAAGAGCCTGCCAGGCAGTCCCAATATGCGGTGAACCTGTTGGCGATGGAGCAATCCTTACTCTAACCATGGTCATATTATACCAGTCTATCCTTTGATCCTGTATAATTTAATTATCATGACTTTAAGCCAGACTGCCATTGTTACCAAACAAATTATTACTATTTCTATTTTTGCTATTGTTTTAGGACTGGTAAGTTTTATTGGTTATAAAATCTGGTATGCCTATTATTTAGCTCACCTGCCTGCTGTTGAGGAAAAACCAGATACCAAGTTTGGGTTGCTGCCTTCGCTGGATTTTTCTCAGGGCACAGTTTCATCCTCCAACTATTCTTACTCCATAGATACCTCAACCGGAAACTTGCCTAAAATAGGACAAGATCCTGGTTTTGAGAAACTGGTTAAAGTCTATTTTGTCACCAAAACCTTTGCTTCTTTACTATCTTCGGAAAAATCACAAGCTTTGGCTGAAAAATTTGATATAAAAGTAGCTCCGGAAATTTTATCCGAAACAAGTTACCGTTTTAAAGAAAAAGATAAAACCTTAACAGTAGATTTGGACTCAGGCAACTTTGTTTTTAAAAGAGAGGCTACACTTTCCGCTCAGGCAAGCTTGGATGATGATAGTAGATTAGTTTCAGACTTTGAAAGAAATTTAGAAAATTTGGGTATTTTTAAAGAAGACCTTAAAAAAGGAAGAACAAAAGTTTTGCTTTTGAGACCGGAAACTGCTACTGCTCAAATTTCGCTATGGCCAGCTTCTATAGATAGTAAGCCTATTCAAACCCCTCAGTTTGATAGTTCTTTAATTTCTGCAACAGTTTATAAAAGTGCTGATGATTTAAAAAATTATCTTTCACTAAATTTTACTTACTATCCGATTGATACATCTACATATGCTACATACCCAATCAAAAGCGCGCAGCAAGCATTCGAAGATTTAAAGAACGGCAAAGGTGTGGTTACCATTGAACCTTTGAAACCAAATGTTTCTATAACCTCTATTTATTTAGGATATTATTTACCAGAAAATTACAGTCCGTATTTGCAGCCTATCTTTATTTTTGAAGGCCCTCACTTTGCATCATATGTTCCGGCCACTAGCGAACAGTTTCAAACTCCGGCCAAGTGAAATTTTCATAAACCCATTCAATTAATTTTGTTGATTCTCCAAATCTGTCATTTGACCCAAGCAAAACTGTCAAAATTTGATGTCCGTCACGGGCCACATATGTCACCAGATTTTCCTTTGCTTCCTGGGTATAACCGGTCTTCACACCTAAAACTCCTTTAACTTGGGTTAAGAGTTTGTTTAAATTAGCAAGTTGATATGTATACTTTTTATCTAAAGAAACAATACTCGTTTCTTTAGTTGCAAATATCCGGGTCAGGGTTGTGTTTGTTAAGGCCTGCTCTGTAATGATAGATAAATCCTGGGCAGAAGAAAAATGATTAGGGCTGTCAAATCCGGCCGGATTATCAAAATGGGTATTTGGCAAATGCAGCAGGGCTGCTTTTTTATTCATTGCCAAAACAAAGCCGAAAACTCCTCCCGGATAATTTTCTGCCAAAGTATACGCTGCATCATTACCAGAACTGAGCAACATTCCATACAAAAGAGAGCGGAAACTTAAATCTTCTCCTGCAACCAAACCCACTTTTGAACCTGCCACAGTTGCTCCTATCTTAACTTTCAAAACTGAGTTAGGTTTAAAATACTCGCTTGATACTATTGCAGTCATAATTTTAGTAGTTGAAGCAATGGGAAGAGGAAGACGGGCATCTTTTTGATAAAGAATGGTATCTGTTGTTAAATCTTTTACAAAAACAGCCTTAGCAGAAAAAGGCGGAACAGCAATATTTTTATTAAAAGGTGGAATATTGTATTTTTGAATTCCGGCTATATCGGAATTATTTTGGGGAATTTCTAAACTGATTAAGTTTTTTTCTGTTAAATTAACAATTAAAGGCAGACTAATAATTAAGACTATCCCAATTAGTAGTAATAGAGCAGAATAAAAATAATACTTCACTTTTTACTTAATCTGATATCCACCCTCTCCATATCGCGCGGAAATAGCGAGGCCTCTCTGATATTTAAAAGATTTAACATATGCATGGTGACTCTTTCCAAACCAAATGAAAAACCTCCCTCAGGCGGACAACCAAACTTAAAAGCTTGTAAATACATCTCAAAATCTTTTGGGTTCATCCCATGATCTTTAATGGCTTGCACCAACTTTTCATAGTCATTAACTCTTTGACTGCCACTTAAAATCTCTACTCCTCTAAAGAGCAAATCATAACTTAAAGAATACTCAGGGTTTTTAGGATCAGGCATGGTATAAAAAGGTTTAGCTTTAGCTGGAAAATGGGTAATTGTCACAAAATCACTTTGATGTTTTTCCTTGGCCCACTTACAAATATCCACCTCATCCTGAGGAGTTAGATCTTTTTCCTTTCTATTATCCCGCCCAAATTCTTTATAAATTATTTCTTGAGCCTCTCTTAAAGTTAACCTGGGAATCTTAGTAAAAGCAATTTTCGCAGCGCCAAATTGCTTGATAATTTGCAAACATTCATCCTCTGCATACTTGATCATTGATACTGCGACCTCTTCAAGTAAATCCAGTAAATCTTCAAATTCAACAAAACCAAATTCACAGTCAAGTTGTGTTGTTTCTGATAAATGTCTGGTAGTTACAGAAGGCTCTGCTCTATAAGCATGGGCAATAGTAAAAACTCTCTCAAAGACAGGTACTAACATCTGTTTATAAAGTTGGGGGCTTTGAGTCATAAAAGCTTGATGACCATAATAATTAACCTTAAATACTTGCGCTCCACCCTCAGTAGATGAGGCGGCAATTGTTGGAACCACTACTTCTACACAATCTAATTTCTGACACGCTTTTCGAAATCCTTCCAAAATAGCTGCCTGAACTTTAAAAATTGATTTAATTTTTGGATGTCTTAAAGTTAATGATCTAAAATCTAAAAGTGTGGGAAGTTGTAAAGGTAAATCTTTACCTCCCATATCAAAAGGCAATTCTTCACTCTTTGATAAAACCTCAATTTTTTCTGTATAAACCTCTATTTCCCCTGTTAAGATATTTTTATTAATTAAATTTTCCGGACGTTTATTAACTTTACCGGTTATAGATATTGCATCCTGCGGATGCAGACTTAGATCACCTCGAAGATCTGCAGATAATACTATTTGAATTAATCCACTTCTATCAACAATGTCCAAAAAAGTAATTTTGCCATGGTCTCTTTTACTTTGTATAAATCCAAAAATCTTGACTTCTTGTCCTGTTTTGTTGTTACAATCTAATATAAGGGTTCTTTCCATATAGCATGCATCATATCAGCAAAGCTTAAATGTTGACAAGATACAAGGCTTGTGCTAGGATATTTTCTTATGCTTGAAGTATTAACAATAACTACAGTTTTATTTGTCAGCCTCCTTACTTTAGAGGTGCTCGTCTTGAGCGCCAAAGTGGGAGGTCTTTTTAGGTAAATTTTATCTAAAAGAAGAAAGGAATTGACCTCCCAAACGGGAGGTTTTTTTATGGAAGGAGGTGTAAATATATGAGTATAGAAAATCCAAATTTCGGTCCAGGTCATCACGGCGGAATGCCATCTGATAAGGAATTAAGATGGAGAGAACAAGTGCAAAGAAATGAGATTGAAGCAAGATATGGAGGGGCTACTTTTCCGACAACTGGAACTATTGATTTTAAAGCTTTACCTGTAAGCAAAGCTGAATCAATCGCTGAATCTATACAGCACGAAAGAGATTGGTATAGAGCAAGGTCAGATTAATTTGTATTTAAAGTTTAAATGGAGCAGAACATTTAGTTTCACCAGATGGCAAATTGACTTTGGAGGATTTGGCCAAATTTAATCCAGCATGGCAAGCCAAGCAAGCTATGGAAGCAAGAAAATTGGCAGTTACTTCTCAACAAGGACAGGGCGAGAGGATTCTGATTTTAATTTAAGGCCTGCCTACTTGTAAAAAACTGGTGTAGTTTTCTTTGGCATCCTGCAAATTATCCTCAATAATTTGTAAATTATAAATTTGGGCAAGTATTTTGCTGCCCATTGTGGCAATATTTTTGGGCAGCTTCTTTTGCGATAAATATTTTGCCACCTTGGAATGGTCAATTAGTTCTTTCTCACCTGAGATTTGTTTAAGATTAGGATATTTTTTAGCCAAAGTGCTTTTACACTGCGCTAGAACCTGCGGGTGAGTCATGATGGTGGTAATATCAGAAAATTTGGCATCTTGTCTGATCATTAAAGCATGTGAAATCTTTATCTCAAATTGTTCAATAATCTTAAATTTATAGTCTGCCATAGCATCAATACTCTCACCTACAATTCCACCAACAGAATTGTGAATAGCAAATTGTCCTCTGTCAATATTGCCTTTATATAACTCTTCTAAAACTTTTTTGCTGGTATATAAATATTTAATTTTTGAATTTTTAATTCCTTCTCTTTTTAAATAATATTGAATTGCCTCTTCATTGAAACTTCCTTTACCTCCCTGAATACCAAAAGTCAGAAAGCGGGTATCTGTTTGTTTGGGCAATAATTTATTATAGACATGGTCATAAGCTTGACCCAGTCTGATCCGCATATGTTTAGTATAAAAATTAAAATGCTGTAAATCAGTAAACAGTTGCCAACTGTCATTACAAATCTGTTCTTTAATATCCAACAATTTTTTTGCGCTGACAGAATCAATTGGTGTTTTTTTGAAATTGTAGGCCTCAAGCAGCCTGCCTATAAAATGAGTTACTCCCTGGGAATTAGCTGCTAATTTGTCATGGTCTCTGGCGGACATTTCTATTATATTCAATTTTTTGTTTTCAAAATATTCTTTCCAAAATTGATAGTTTTTATCGTCAGTTAAAAATTTATCCATTACTAAAGTAAGATTATCAAAACCATCTTTGCTGCTATCCGGTCCAAACATAGGATGAGTCAATAATACTTGTGTTTTACCCTGTAAATGTTTTTTGAAAACTTTGGCCGGGTGTACTTTAACTGACAAAACATCAATCAACAGATGATTATCATCAAAATACTTTTTATGCTGGCTGATAACATTTTCAAATTCGCTGATAGGAACTGCAAAAAAAATGACTGTTCTTTGGTATACCTGCGCTAGACTTTTGGCAATAATAGTATTTTTCTCTAGATTATCAGAGATTTTTTTTATATCAAAAAGGGTGATCTCAAAATCATCTTTGATTAAATTATATAAAGTGTGGCCAAATCTGCCAAAACCAACAATGCTTATTTTTTTCATTTAAAATATTTATCAATTTTATCAATGTTAACGCAAAAGCTGACCCGCACAAACCCTTCCCCGTTTTTACCAAAAGCAGTCCCCGGAGTTAGCAGGATTTGTCTGGCCCTTAGTAATTTCATGACAAATTGTTCCGAACTTTTTTCTGATGAAGGGATCTTTGCCCAAATATATAATCCTGCTTTTGGCAGATCAAACTCAAGTCCAATTTTTTTTAAATATCCGGCAATTATATCCCGTCTGTTTTTATAACTGGCAATCATTTCCTTATGCCAACTTTTGTCAAAATTATCCAAAGCATATGCTCCTAAATTTTGTAAAGGAGTAGACAAACCAGAATCCATTTGGGATTTAACTTTTGCCAAAGCCGCAATAATTTGTTTATTGCCAACAATCCAGCCCATTCTAAATCCGGCAAAAGAAAATGTTTTGGAAAAAGAACCTATTTCCACGCAAAAATCTTTTGCCCCGGGAATTTGGAGAATACTGGGGGCAGTAAAATCATCAAATGATATTTCAGAATATGCATTGTCGTAAACAACCAGTAAATTATGTTTTCTGGCAAATTCAACTATCTTCTTAAGTTCTTCTAAAGTAACTGTTGCCCCTGTTGGATTGGAGGGAAAATTCATCCAAATAAATTTTGTCTTTTTAGTTACTTTATTTTCTAACTGCGTCAAAGAAATCCGGAAATTATTATTTTTGTTTAAATTATAGAAAATAGGTTTTGCGCCTACCATTAAAGCCGGGTCAGAAAAAGCCGGATAACCCGGGTCAGGTATTAATACTTCATCTCCCCTGTTAAGCAATGCTAAGGGCAAATGACTAACCGCATCTTTTGCTCCCAGCAAAGGAAGTAACTCATCTTTTTCCAAACTAACACTAAATCTTTTTTTAAACCAATTTATCAAACTTTGAGAAAACTTAGGATTAGCTCCAAAACCAGGATAGAGATAGGCATTATTTTTTTTAATTTCCTGACAATATTTTTCCAAATAAACTTTATTAGTAGGAAAGTCCGTGTTACCACTACCAAAACTTAATACTTTTCTGTTTGTCTGTTCCACTTTGGCAACTTCTTTATCTAACCTTGAGAAAACATATTCCTTAAAAATATTTAATCTGCTGGCAGTTTTGATATTACTCATCAGCTGTTTTTTTGCACTTTCAAAGAATATTTGTGAATGAGAGTATAAATTCTTTTGATAAACTCTCTTGGCAAATTTAACTGCTCCGCCTTTTTTAGATTTGATTGTAAAACTACCTGCCACCTTTGCTTATCAAAAACCACTACTTCTCTTTCTTTTTTTAACTCACCAATTTCTTGGGAAATACTTGCCCTTCTTGACAAAAGCTTTAAGATTTTATCGTCAATTATATCGATTTTATTTCTTAAATCATCTAACTTATTCATTGATTTTGGGCTTTGTGCCGGAGCAGATGATCCATAATAACCAGTGCTGCCATAGTATCAACAATTGGTACAGCTCTGGGCAACACACATGGATCATGTCTGCCGGCAGCTTCTAAATTAACTTCTTCACCTTTTTGATTAACAGTTTTTTGCTCTTTTTTTATAGTTGAGACAGGTTTAAATGCAACTTTAAAATAGATCATTTCCCCATTGGAAATACCCCCTACTATCCCACCAGCAAAATTAGTTTTTGTTCTGATCTTTCCTTCTTTTAGGTGCAATGAATCATTATGCTGACTGCCTTGTGTCTTAGTCCCCTCAAAACCTGAGCCAATTTCAAAGCCTTTCACAGCATTTATCGACAACATAGCTTTGCCTAAATCAGCGCTTAATTTGTCAAACACCGGTTCACCTAAACCCACAGGAACATTTCTAATTACTCCTCTAATTGTTCCCCCAACTGAATCTCCCTCACTCCTCACCTGCTCAATTAACTTGATCATCTTTTCAGCAGCTTTTTGGTCAGGACAACGGACTATATTTGATTCAATATCCACTAAACTAACATTATTTAAATCCACTTGGGATTGAATTTCTCCTACCGAATCAACAAAACTTAAAAACTCTATACCTAATTTTTGCCTTAAGTATTTTTTTGCCAAGGCCCCGGCTGCAACTCTCGCTAAAGTTTCACGAGCCGATGCTCTACCACTTCCTCTCCAATCCCTGAAACCATATTTTGCTTCATAAGTAAAATCAGCATGTGAGGGTCTGTATAAATCTTTTAACTCCAAATAATCATCAGATGCAAATTCTGCGTTATAAGCAATCATTAAAATAGGAGTACCTGTAGTTTTTCCTTCAAAAATACCAGACAATAAATGAATAGCATCCTGTTCTTTTCTGGGAGTGGTAATTTTACTTTGACCTGGTTTTCTTCTGTCCAGTTCTATTTGTATTTCCTTAGCAGAAATTTCAATTCCAGGCGGACAACCATCAACAACTACCCCCACTGCCTGACCATGAGATTCTCCAAAACTGGTTATTTTAAAAATTGTGCCAAAAGTATTTCCTGCCATATTTTCCTGGGTCAACTTCAACATCATATTTCTGCTTCGCAGATAAAATGTTGTTAACCCGTTTAAATGTCATTTAGACATTTAAACCTTTTAAAATTAATTCTAAACTTTTTTTGGTTAGTTGTCCCGGGGCACTTTTGGTTGATAAATTTTTGGGGGCAAAATTAATCTCATTTCCCCAAATTGCACCAAAAATCCTGGCCATTAGACCATTTTTTCCCATCCCCAAAATTATATATTTTAGTTTCTGTTCTCTAAGACTTAAAAGCAAATTTAATAAGATAAAATTATCAGATTCCTTTTGACAAAAAGTTGCAACTTTAAAACAATCCGGATTAAATCTTTTCATCTTGGATATTAAATTTTGTAAATAATCCAAACTTGGAGTTTGCTTATAATTATGAAAAGACAGGATTAATTTACTCTTTGTTTTGATTTTAGTAAAAGTTTCCAGTTCCTCATGTTGAGTCAGAAAATCCAGATCAATTAAAACAGGATATTTTGATAAAACCTTTATCCACTCTTGCCTTTTTTGAATAGGCAATTTAATTTTTTCTAAATTCTGTCTTCTAAATAAAACAATTAATTTACTCTGGTATTTTTTTGCCATATCAGAGATAAACTTTTCATCCAGGTCTCTAATATAGTCTAACCAAACTTCATAAAAATCATAACCTTTTGTAGATAACTGCTTTAGGACTTCTTTTTTAGTGTTTTTAATTATTGGCAAACAATATTTATTCATATATTCAAAGCGCCTTCTAATGCTTTTCTCATGACCTCAACAGACGCCTTCATATTAGTATAAAGCTCAAACTGAGCTACCCCCTGATAGAGTAACATTTCATATCCGAAAATTATTTGGGCACCTAAACTTTGAGCATCTTTTATTAACCTGGTCTGCTTTGGTAAATATACTGCATCAAAAATAATTTGGTTTTTGTTTAAATATTTTTTATCAACTACGCTTTGATCCTCATTCATTCCTACAGAAGTGGCATTAATTATTATATCCATATTTATTACTTCTTTTAAGAAATTTAAATCATTGCATTCACAGCCAAATTCTTTAGCCAATTGATTTGCCTTATCTTTTGACCTGTTAAAAATTTTCACAATTGCCTTTTTTTTAATTAGACCATACACAATTGCCCTCCCGACACCTCCGCAGCCAATTACTGCTACCTTTTTGTTTTTAAGTTTAGTTTTCTTCTCAAGAGCTGTTATGGCACCGATCCAATCTGTGTTATAACCTGTCAGCTCCCCATTATCATTAACAATAGTATTGACAGCTCCGATAATCTTGGCTTCCTTATCAATTCTTTCTAAGTACTTCATTATTGTTTGTTTAAATGGCATAGTAATACTCATCCCTCTTATCCCTAAAGCTCTAACACCATCAACTGCCATTTTTAGATATTGTGGTTTTACTTCAACAGTGGTGTATACAAACTGATCATCAATACCCAGTGCTTTATAAGCAGCATTATGCATCTGGGGAGAACGTGAATATTTCAAAGGGTAGCCAATCCCTATACAAATTTTCACGATTTGATCCTCCTAATAATTTGATCTGCTACCTCATAAGAATTAAGGTTATCAGTATCTATTAGATAATCAGCTGCTTTTTTGTATAATTTCATTCTCTCTTTTAAGACATTTTCTATATCTTCTTGTCTACTTTTGGCTTTTGTTAAAAAAGGTCTATTGGAATCCTCACCAATTCTTTTGACTAAAGTTTTAGCTGAAGCATTTAGAAAAATAAATACACTATTTTTTTTCAGAACTTTAATATTCACATCTTTAATAACAATTCCACCCCCAGTTGATATTATTTTATCAGCATGCAAGGCTACTTCTTGGGCAACTTCTGATTCTTTTTCTCTAAAATAACTCCAACCCTTTTTCTCAACAATTGCAGGAATCTTCATTCCTAACTTTTTTGCTATTAAGTCATCTAATTCTAAATATTGTTTATTCATTTTTTTAGCTAGTAACTTTCCCACCGTAGTTTTTCCACTTCCTCTCATACCAATTAAAACAATATTCTTCTCTGTAACCTTTGTATTTTTAACTCCTATTGAGTTAAGTTTTTCCCAAAAATCGGGAAATGTTTTATTCACAACATCAGGATTATTTATCCGCATCCCGGAGAGCAATGATCCGGCCACTGCAAAAGACATGGCCATCCGATGATCTGAATAGGTATTAATAGTTGCAGGCTTTGGGTTGCCACCAAAAATAGTTAAGCTGTTTTGTGAAGATTTAGCCTTTATCCCCATTTTCTTAAGTTCATTTTTAATTGCCAAAATTCTATTTGTTTCTTTAACCCGCAAAGATTTCACTCCGGCTATTTTGGTTATGCCATCTGAGAATGCAGCTAAAACTGCTAAGGTTTGTACTTGGTCCGGGCAATCTTCCATATCAACATTAAGAGCTT
>Ga0209541_10009589_pt1 | contig 15657 bp, 14 predicted proteins | sample RifCSPlowO2_01_FD_184027 | JGI IMG/M metagenome (GOLD analysis project Ga0209541, IMG submission 184027) | Groundwater microbial communities from Rifle, Colorado - Rifle CSP2_plank lowO2_0.1 (SPAdes) (version 2) | ecosystem: Environmental > Aquatic > Deep subsurface > Groundwater | place...
AGCATCAATAACAGCTCCTGCGTGGAATGGATTTTCTGGCGGGATTGTTGTATTCAGAGCCACTCAAAACGTTACCATCTATGGAAACATCAATGTAAGTGGAAAAGGATATAGGAGTTATGTTCTTCCAGCAACTGCACCTGAACCGCGGCAAGGAAATAATGGTGAATCGGTAAATGGATTAGGAGATGGGAGTACAACAGCAAATATTGGCGGTGGAGGAGGAGCGCTTAGTGGTGTTGCTTGTCACTATTCCGGTAGTGGAGGCGGGGGTTATGGAACAGCAGGAACAGCAGGCGGTGCTGGTAACTGCGGAACAGTTGGAGCAGCTGGACTTTCTTATGGTGATAATTCGCTTAATGCACTTCTTTTTGGCTCTGGAGGCGGCTCTGCTGCTGTAATTGACATTGGAGGGAGTGGCGGTGGTATTATTTTTATAGCGGCGAGGACATTAAGCAACGATGGCGAGATATTAAGCAACGGCACTGCTGGAATATGCACTTATTCAGGCGGTTCTGGTGGAGGAGCAGGCGGCTCGATACAAATAATTGGAAATCTAACAAAATTGGGTTCTAATGTTACAGCAGGCGGCGGACCAGGAGGTCCAGGATGTGACTTAGGAGGAGCAGGCGGCGCTGGCGGCATAGGGAGGATTAGATTGGACTATGCAGCTTTGTCCGGCACCTCAAACCCCGCATCTAGCTACAATGGGACAACTCCTCTTTATTATGAAAATGGCAACTTCACTTCCCAGATATTTGATGCAAGTGTTGGAGTGAGATGGAACTATATAAACTGGATTAATATAACCCCAGTTAATACAAGCATAACCTTAATGACAAGGACTAGCGGTGATAACATTACATTTAGTGGTTGGCTGGCACACACAACAAGACCATCAGCTATAAGCCAAAACTCAGAAAACAGGTTCTTGCAGTATATGATATATCTCAATACATCAAACGTTTCAGCAACTCCTTATGTGCTAAATGTAACGTTAAATTATACAGATGGAGGCACTGACAGCTATGGCAATTATAACTTTACGTTTAATGCGCCTTCGACAGATAATGATTATAACATTAAAGTCAACAGTACTTTTGGTAATTTCACTGGAGAGCAATTCCTTACACTACGTATTGATTCAACTCCGCCAACAGTAAACACATCAATAAACAATACATCTCCAAAGCTTGCTCAAATTGTCAATATATCGGCCAACGTTACCGATAATAGCGGCTTAAGCTTTGGGCAGATAATAATAAATCAAACTGGCGCTAATGAGTTCTTTAACTTTACTTTATCTGGGGCAAGGGATACTTTCTCCCAAAACATTACTGTAAGCTGTGGAAGAGGCTGTGTTATCAACTTTACTGCAAGGGTTAATGACACGTTTAATAATATAAAAACAAATGACACTTTAATAACAGTTGCCAACATACCACCAACTGCGCCAGTTATTATCTTGCCAACTTCTAACATATACACCACTCAACAGCCTCTTCAATTAAATGTAACATTTGCTGCTGATGTCGATAATGATGAGTTAAACATAAGCTACTACATTAATGGAAGGCTAAACCAAACTTCTTTGACAAACACAACTCTTAATGCAAGCGATGGCTATTACATCTTAAACGTAAGCATAAGCGATGGCTTTGCGAACACAAGCAATGTAACAGTCAATTTCACAATAGACACAACAAACCCAATTGTGAAGCTTAATGCTCCAGCTAACTGGACATGGAATGGCGCTTCTTTCACGCCGTCAATAACCCCAACAGACACAAACTTGCTGAACTGCACTTTGTTCCACAACTTCACAGGCATCTGGAAATCAAACGTAAGCATGCTAAACCCAACAAGCGGCGCTTCAAACTCATTCACTGCAATAACAGTTAATGACAGCTTGTTTGTCTGGGATGCGCAATGCTATGATTCAGCTGGCAACTCAGCCTTTAATGGCAGCAACTTCACTGTGAGGATTGACATAGCAGCTCCAACTGCATTTAACTTGACAACTCCGGTAAATGTTACAATAACAACTAACCTAACGCCAACTTTCAGATGGAACATTACAACAGAATATAACTTTGCTAATTACACATTGCAAATCAGCAATGCAACTGACTTTAACGTAATTAACTTTACTAATGTCTCTGATGTAAGAACAGAGCCAAACGCAACTGTCACACTGCCAACTGACAGCTCATGGCTATGGCGCGTTATTGCCTTTGACCAGGCAGGAAACAACTACACAACAGGCTACTACAACTACACAACTGATACAACTGCTCCAGCAGTAAGGCTTGACTCGCCAGCTAATTATACATTCGCAGGAGGCAACAACAGAATTACATTCACATTTGCAGCATCTGATTCAAATCTGAAGAACTGCACATTGTATCATAACTACAACTCCTCAGGCTTTAACGAAAACCAAACAAACACAACAGTCGTTAGCAACGCAGCTGCCTCTTTTGTCATTAACGTAAACGAAACAGTCAACAACACATTTAGCTGGAATGTTAGATGCTATGACAATGCTTCAAACAGCGCATTCAACAACACTAACTTCAGTGTTCGGGTTGACACAGCATCACCGCAGTCTTTCAGCTTGCTAACTCCAGCAAACAACACAATAACCAAAAACCTAAGCCCGATATTTGACTGGGCAGACGCAGTAGAAGGCAACTTTAGAAATTACACACTTCAAGTCAGCAACGGCTCCAGCTTTGAGACGCTCAACTACACTGCCGCAGCTGGCGGCATTGTAGCAAACTCAAGCTCTAACTTAAGCGAGAATTTAAGCACAAACGCAAATTGGTTCTGGCACGTTATAGCTTATGACTTAGCTGGCAACAACGTCACAAGCCATTACTTTGTTTACACAACAGACACATTAATTCCAAGCGCCACAATATTAAATGTTACTCCAAACCCAGCAGAAATAGGCTCAGAAAACGTGACAGTCAATTGGACTGCTGGAGACTTGCACTTAAATCTATCAATTGCTAATGTAACCTATCCAAATGGCAGCTTGCTTGGAAGCTACTCAACAAACTTTAGCTTGTCATCATCCAATCTAACATATATCGGCAACTATACAATTACCTTATTTGCAAATGACACTGCTGGCAATTTCAACCTGACTTCTGCATATTTGATAGTTAGAGACACAATACCTCCATCATCATTTGACCTAACAACTCCAGCAGATGGGACAAGAAGCAGCAACTTGACGCCAACATTAGACTGGCAGGACACAGTAGAGGCCGATCTTAGGAACTACTCAATTGAGTTGTCAACGACTTCAACATTCGGTTTCATAAATAGAAGCTTAAAAGTAGCAGCAAATGTTTCAAACTCTTCAATTATTGCAACTCCATCTCTTGACGTAGGCATCAACTGGAGCTGGCGTGTAATAGCTTATGACATGTCAAACAACTCAAGATTTTCAACACACGCTTTCCGCTACGAAACCTTTGAAAACAATCCGCCAACAGTTCCAAACAACACCGTACCATCAAATGACAGCTTTATAATCTTCAACAATTTCAACTTCACATGGTCAGCCTCAATAGACCCTGATGGAGACAACTTAACTTATGAACTGCTAGTCTCTAAAGACACAGCCTTCACAAGCATAGACGCAAACGCAACCAGCATCAGAAGCAATCACTTTGACTTGGCAGGCAATCTCATAAACCTAAGCAGTGGAAGAAGATATTGGAAGACAAGAGCCTATGATGGAACTAACTACAGCAATTACTCAACAGCTTATGACTTAAGGGTTATAGTAGCCATAATGAACTTTACCTTGCCGATTGAAAACTTAAAGCTCTACTCTGGAAACACAACACAGATAAATGTCATAGAGCTTAATGGCACAGACTGGATACAAAACATAACAGTAGAGTTTAACAGCACAAACTACTCTGCCTCAAACACAGGAACTAACTGGTCTTTAAACATTACATTTTCCAGCCTAAGGTCAAGGTACATGAACCTAACTGCTTATGGCTACAACTTGACTAATAACCTTACAGCAATAGCAAGAAGAAATATCCTATTCTCAAAAGCAGCAAGCAACCCAAGAATTGAGTATGTATGCTCTAATGAAACATATACTTTCAACAACACCAATATAACTATAAGGCTAAAAGCCAGCTTAGATGCTGTTGTCAACTACAGCAATATTACGCTTACAGATCCATCTAATGTGTTCAACACATTAAACGCTACTTTGGTTAGAGAAGAGTTTGGTGATTCTGATTTAGTCTATACTTATAATACCACTTATACAATAAACCAGACTGGAAACTATACTATAAATGCAACTATCCTAGATATAGAAGGCAGGTACTTCAACACAAGCTCTACAATATATGCAAATACCTTAGCAAAGATAGTTAATCTGTCAGGAATAAATGTCACAAGCATTAAGCTAAAGGATATATGCAGCAATGATGTTATTTCTAATGGAAGCTCTTTAATGGTTACAGTGCCTGATGACTCCTTGTTTAACATTGAGGTTATAACAGGCAAGCCAACTCTGCTATTCCACAACATCAACCTTACAAATACCACTATGCTGATAAACTACACGGATCTTGAAAGAAACATCTCAGCGCCATCAGGCAAGAGAATAGTCACAGAGTTTGAGATAAATGCAAATCTTACAGCTTACAGCAACGTAACTATAACTTACAATTACTCATCCTTAGAGTCTGGCTTGGATGATGAAACTAACCTTGTAATGTATAAGTGTTCATCTGTATCAAGCTGCGGAAGCAGCTCATGGACTCAACTGACAACTGAGCTGAACACAACAAGAAACATAATATCTGCTACTATCTCGAGCTTTTCAGTATTCTTAGTAGCTGAAACAGCCACTACCACAACAACTACAACCACAACTGTAACTCAAACTGTCACTTCAAGCGGTGGTGGAGGCGGTGGCAGCGGAGGCGGCTCTTTAGTAAATGTGCCTCAAGTTGTAAAGCTGGAGCTTGTATTGCCAAAGCCGTTGAGCATGTACCTAAATGACACTTTAACAGCGCCTATAATAATAATGAACACTGGAGAAGTGGAAATAAGCAATATAAGCTTAGAAGGAATAATTGACTCGCAGTATATGAGCCTTTCAATAGAGCAAACCAAGTTTGACAAGCTTGGAGTAAATGAAAGCGCAGCAACAAATGCTTTCTTCAAAAGCTTTGCAGAAAAAGCAGGAAGGACAGAGGCTGCGTTCACAGCCATAGGCAAGTCACCTTCTGTAAAGGCCTCTTCCAAGCTTTACATAGAGCTTCTTGACAAGCAGAAGGAAAACAAGACAGAGGTCAAGGACAAAATAGTGTTCTTGGCCGACTTGTTCAAAAACAATCCAGAATGTCTTGAGCTTAATGAATTGCTGAATCAAGCTCAGGAAGCTGCTGATAAAGGCCAATTTGAGAAAGCCAAGTCATTGACAGAGTCAGCTATCAACTCCTGCAGGGAGCTTCTTTCGTTCAAAGGAAAGCAAATAGTGCTTGAAAAGCCAAAGAAGGAAGTTCGGTTTAAGGTAAGCATCCCATTAATTATTGTCTTAGCGCTGATAGCCTTGGCATTGCTCTTGTATCTCTCGAGAAATGTGAAGTTTAAAAGGCCAAGCATAAGCTTTAGATTCAGCAAGCTAAAGCCAAGCTTTAGGTTTATGAAAATGATTAAAGGCAAGAGAAAGATAGGGCCAACCAAAAGCGAGGAAGAGGAGATTAATAGAATGCTGAGGGGGAAGGTTTAGTGCCACATATACTATTATTACATAGAAAGAAAATCAGATATCCACCACAACAGTAGCCTTGTACCCTTTTTTTTCTTTCTTCACCTCAAACATATGCATTGTCACAGCCTTTATATCGTTCTCTAATTGTTGCTTTTGAGGATTTATTGTGTCGCCTTCAAGAACTGCCCTTAGCCTGTATTCATCATTTTTATTTATCGAAATATTGACTTTTTTAAAAACCATATATTTTGTATCTTTCAGGAACAGTATCTCGGACAGGAAGTCATAAAGCAAATTATCAAGCTTATCATTTTCGAGCTTAAACTCAACCTTTTTCTTTGCATCGACTGTTTTGAGGTTTGCGCTTAATTCAAATATTGCATAGGCCGCATTCTCAAATAATTCATTTAAATCTTGGCCATATGCCTCATAGGCTATGTCGGCAATTGCAACATCCTCAAGAAATTTGTATTTGGCCATTTTGCTTATTGCTCACCCAAAAATTCTGCTAATAACCCATATTAGCAAAACTCCCAAGACTAAAAATAAAAGCTGGAAAAATGACTTTTTTAAGTTTTTTTCCTTGTTTATTTCTGGAATCAGATCACTGCTCGCAATATAAATAAAGCCACCCACTGTGAAAGCTGTCATGAAGATGTTTGAGTTTTGAATATATCCGGAATAAAAATAAGCTATCAATGCCCCAAAAAATGCAGTCAATGCTGTCAGGAAATTAAAGAAATTTGCCTTGGCAACAGAAAAACCGCCATGTATAAGCAGTGCAAAATCCCCGATCTCCTGCGGAATCTCGTGCGCAATCACAGCTATAGTTGTAATAACTCCCAGCGTGGTGCTGTTCATAAAGCTTGTTGCAATTATAGCTCCGTCAGTAAAGTTATGCACACTGTCTCCTATTAAATCCAGATATGCAAAAGCGTGGATTTCTTTATTTCCAGTGTGATGATGGTGCCAATGCAGGAATTTTTCTATAATGAAAAATGATAATATCCCAATTAAGATAAAAATAGATGTGCTTTGCTTGAATCCTGATTCAATGGCCTCTGGAAGCAGATCCAGAAACGCAGCACCAAGAAGAGCGCCTGCTGAAAATGATACCATAAAAAATAAAGCCTTTTTTAATAATTTAGGAAATAAAAAAAGATTTCCAATAAGGGATATTAAGCTGACAATTAAAACGGCAATCAAGATTCTAATTAAGACAAGGGGCATTTTAGTTGTGAGAAGTACAGATAATATTTAAATATATCAGTTATAAAATTAAATTTAAAATTTAACCCTTAATATTTCCCACAGGCTTTAATCCCACAACAGGCTTCGAAATTCCAGCCCGCGCTACTGCATCAATCACTTCATTTATATTTTTATATGCCATTCCTGCCTCTTCGGCCAGCCCAGCCATTGAAGTTGCTTTGACATAAATTCCGCGCTTTTCCATATCTTTCTGCAGTTGATCGCCTCTGACTTGGTGCTTTGCAGCGGCCCTTGACATTGTTCTGCCGCTTCCATGCGCAGTGCTTCCGAATGTTTCGTCCATTGATTTTTGTGTTCCAACAAGCAAAAAGCTTCCAGTTTCCATTGAGCCTCCTATAATGACTGGCTGGCCAGTTTCCTTGAAAAGCTTTGCAAGCTCAGGGTGATGCGGCGGGAATGCCCTTGTCGAGCCTTTTCTATGCACAACCACCTTTTTCTTTTTTCCATCAACAGTATGCTCCTCAAGCTTTGCTATGTTGTGTGCGACATCATAAACCATATGCATTTCAAGCTTTTCTGCTTCTGTCTTAAATACTTTTGAGAATCCTTCCCTTATCCTGTGCAGTATTACCTGCCTATTTGCAAATGCCATGTTAGCTGCGCAGGCCATCGCCTTGTAGTAGTCTTGGCCATCATTGCTTTGGAATGGCGCGCATGCCAACTCCCTATCATAAATCTCAATGTTATATTTTTTCATTACGCCTTCAAAAATCCTTAGATAGTCTGTTCCTATCTGGTGGCCAAACCCTCTTGAGCCGCAGTGAACCATCACAACGACTTGTTCCGGCAAGAAAATGCCGAATTTTTTTGCTGTTTCAGCATCAAAAATATTTTCTGCCCTTGCAACTTGGACCTCAAGATAGTGGTTGCCAGAGCCTAATGTTCCCAATTGGTTAATCCCCCTTTCTAATGCTTTCTGGCTTACTTTTTCAGGCTCGGCCCAGTCGATCCTTCCGTACCCTTCTGTCCTCTCCAAATCTTCCTGCCAGCCATATCCGTTATTGACGCACCACTTTGAGCCTTCTGATATTATCTCCTTAAACTGCTGCTTGTTTGCGTTAACAAATCCCTTTGCTCCGACTCCAGATGGGACAGTTTTGAACATTGTATCGACTAATTCTTTAAGCTTTGGCTGGACATCTTTGAAAGTTAAGTTTGTAGTTACAAGGCGCATTCCGCAATTTATGTCAAAGCCAATTCCACCTGGAGAAATGACTCCATTCTCTGCATCAAAAGCCGCAACGCCGCCGATTGGAAAACCGTAGCCCCAGTGACCATCAGGCATGCAAAAGGCGTATCTTTGGATCCCTGGGAGGCATGCAACGTTAGTGACTTGATTAAATACCCCATTGTCCATCTCTGCAAGAAGCTTCTTAGTTGCATAAATTCTTGCAGGAACTAACATACCTTTTTTATAGGATGTTGGTACCTCCCAAATTACATCACTAATTTGCTTGATGTCTTTTGGCCTTTCACTAACTTGCTCCATTTATTACCCCCATATAACTTCCAAATAGGGATAAGGATATGGTGCGCTTATTTAAAGCTTTCTCGATCTAATCAGATAATATTTTTTGTGCCTAAATAGAAAGATATTTAAATATTAGAATATTCTAATGTTTATTATGAATGAGTTATACATTCTTCATGCAGAAATGTGCAAGGTATTCTCTAATTCTATTAGGCTTGAGATTTTGGATTTATTGAGGGACAAGGAAATGTCGGTTACAGAGCTTATAGAAAAAACAAAGCTAAGCCAGGCAAATATTTCTCAGCATTTGGGCATTATGAAAAACAAAGGAACTGTAGAATCAAAGAGGAATGGAAAAAACATCTATTACAGGCTTGCGAATCCAAAAATCATTAAAGCTTTTGATATAATAAGGGAAGTGTTATCAGAAAAATTAAAGGAAAATGGAAGAATTGTTAGGAATTTATGAAGTGTTGGAATGAAAAAAATAATATTTTTTGTGATTGTTGTTTTATTGTTAAATTTGTTTTTAGTTAACGCAATTACGCAACAGGAAATCAATGAAGCTAAAAAATTGATTGATTCAAAAGCGGACTGCAAGAGTTTGTCAAACTCACAACTGGAAATTATGGGCGAATATTACATGGAGCAGATGCATCCCGGGGAAAGCCATGAGCTTATGCACCAAATGATGGGGCTTAAAGAAGGCTCTGAAGATGAAGAGCAATTCCACATTAATATGGCAAGGTCGATTTATTGCGGCGAAGCAAATGCTTTTGGTTCTATAGGGGGTATGGGTGCTGGCGGCATAATGGGTGGAGGAATGATGAGCATGATGATGAGGGGCAATATGGGTTATGGAATGATGGGTAACACGCCATTTGGATATGGTTATTGGAGTTTTTGGAATATAGTTTGGTTATTATTATGGATTGGATTAATTGTTTTAATCGTATGGCTTATTTATAAATTTATAATTAAAAGGGAAGGACTACATGAAACTCCAATCGTGATTCTAAAGAAAAGATTTGCTAAAGGTGAGATAAACAAAAAACAATTTGAAGAGATGAAAAAGGAGTTGGGGGAGTGACATTTATGGAAGAAAGCAAAAATGCTTGGGTCTGGGCTCTTGTAGCTGTAGCATTGCTTTTCCTGTTCGGCAGTTTTGGAATGGGAGGCTATGGGTTGATGGGTTTTGGAATGGGCTTTGGATTTATCTTTATGTTGCTTTTCTGGGGACTCATTATTTGGGTTATAGTTACCTTAATCAATGCGAGCCAATCCAATAAAAATGAGCTAAATTCATTAACAACCCTAAAGAGAAGATACGCTTCTGGGGAAATCACAAAGAAACAGTATGAAGGAATGAAAAAAGAGATAGGTGTGTGATATGGATTCAATTTACGATAAACCATTAGATGAATTTTCGCATGGAGAGCTAAAGCAACTTGTTGGACAAAAATATGGCAAAGTTGCCACCTGTCCTCTTGACAAGCATGGCTTTCCAACTGGCAAGCCGTTTGCTTTAGCTGTTGGCTACCCTGAAGGAGAACTTGATAAATTACCAGATTCTTTAGTTGAATCTTTTGCAGGTGTCAGCTATCCACTTTCTTTTCAAGAGATGAAACATGGCAATGTAGTTCTTGACATAGGTTGCGGTGCTGGAATGGATTTGTATTTTGCTTCTCAAAAAGTTGGAGAACATGGCAAAGTTTACGGAGTGGATATTTCAGAAGAGATGGTTAAGAAGTCAAGAAACAATATGCAAAATCTTAACATAGCCAATGTTGAAGTAAAATTAGCCCATTCTGATAGCATCCCATTAGATGATGGATCTGTTGATGTTGTTACAAGTAATGGGATTTATAATCTTTCGCCAGATAAAAAAGCTGTCCTTGAAGAAGCATACAGAGTCTTAAAGTCCGATGGGGTGATTTGTTTTTCTGAAATTGTGCTAAAACAAGAATTAGAACAAGAAATTAGAAAGAGTGTTAAAGACTGGTTTAGGTGTATAGGTGGGGCATTAACCAAAGATAAATTTATTACTTTAATGAAAGAAGCTGGTTTTAAAAATATTGAAGTATTATCTACATATAGAAATGCTAGATGTGGACACGAATACGCTGTTGTAGCAAGCATTAAAGCATTTAAAAGATGAGAAAATGACAAAAGAAGTTTATGTTTGTGAAGAATGTAATTTTGCGTATAAAGAGAAACAGCAAGCAAGACAATGTGAAGAGTTTTGTAAAAAGTATAACAGTTGCAGTACAGAAATAACAAAGCATTCAATTGGAGAAATAAAATAGCTGGGTGATTTAAATGAAACTAAATAATATAAATTTAGATAAAGTTGGAGCTTTCGTCGAAGAAGTTAAGAAAGACAAGAGCAAGGCAATAAAAATAAAGAAAGTTGAAGGCAGCTGGAATTTTGAGGATGGGAATCCGCAGTTTGCAGCAATTCTGGAACATTCAGGCAAATCTACGGTCATAGAATCAGATGGACCCTCTTTCATGGGCGGTTCTGGCATTAAACCAGACCCTGTGCAGTATTGCTTGTTTGGGTTAGCGGCCTGCTTTGCGCAGACATTTGCGTCAATTGCAGCAGAGAAAGGCATTGAATTAAAAAAATTGAAAATAGCTGCTGAGAACAAAGTAAATTTGTCAATGGCATTAGGATTAAGTGATGAGCCGATTGTGGAGAAAGTTAAATTGATTGTAGAAGTTAGTGATGTTGATAAAGATAAGCTAAAAGAAATAGAACAATTGACTAAAGAAAGATGCCCTGGAGTTTACTGCCTTACAAATCCGATAAAGCTGGACATAGAAGTAAATAAGCAGTAATTTTTTTGATTTGGATATGATTGTTATTTTAATTTAATAATATATAAGAATATTAGAATAACTTAATTTGTTTGCAATGGGACTCTACAAAAAAATATTAAGAAGGATTGTGCATTTCCAAACACGCAATCCATTTGCTGTAATTTTGGTAATTCTGGCTTTGACTGTTTTTATAGTAGGGGGTATACCTTATGTTAGAACTGTTGCTTCCCTTGAAAAAATGATGCCGGAAGACATGGAAGAAATCAAATACTTCAATGTTCTTCGCGATAATTTCCTGGGAAAAGACATGATTGGCATAGTCATAGATGTTGATATGGAAAGCCAAAATGAGAAAGGGATTTTTAGCGTAAAAGACAAAAGGGTTCTTGAATACATTGAAAACTTAAAGGAGCAAATAAGCGAAGAAGATGATGTGATAGATGCATTTGCTGTTACTGACGTCCTGAAAAAAATTAACAATAATAAACTTCCAAATGAACAAGAATTTGATTCTCTTCTTAAGAATAAAGAAACTGCAAATTTGCTCAGGAATTACATAAATGATGATTTCTCTACAGCTTATATCATTGTCAACACAGATGTTGGAAGAGATGATAGAAGATTAAACAATTTAGCAGAAGCCATAAAAAATGATATAGAAGATGCTGGCAGGCCGCCGGGAATAAGTATACGGCTTGCTGGCGTGCCATTAATACAACAGGAATTAAGCAGAATGATTAAGTCAAGCATGCTGAATTCTTTGTGGTCTTCTATCCTGATTGTATTCTTAATAACCTTTCTGCTTTACAGAAGCTTTGTTTCTTCGCTCCTTCCCCTTATTGTTGTGCTTGTCAGCATTACATGGCTTTATGGAACAATGGGCTACTTCAATCTTGGCATATCTACTTTAGCTGGAGGGGTTGCAGCTATTGTAATTGGAGTTGGAATAGACTATGCTATCCATCTAATGAACAGGTACAAATATGAAAGAAAGCAAGGCAAGAAAATTGAAGAAGCAGTTGAGGAGGCCGTTGTAAGCACAGGGACTGCATTGATTGCTACTGCTGGGACAACATTAGCAGCTTTTTTTGCATTTCTCTTTGGAGCAATGCCTGAAATGGGAAGATTCGGGACTTTAATGATTATTGGCATTTCATATTCTTTGGTTTTCACAATAATGGGGCTTCCTGCAATGCTTGTTGCTGAAGAAAAGCTTGTTGCTATCTATAAGAATAAAAAACATTATTTTGGGGTTAAAAATGCTTGAAGAAACTGCTGAAGAAATAGTGAAATTGCAGGTTAAATACCCGAAGATAGTGCTTCTGATAATCGCATTCATAACACTTCTTCTTATTCCAGGTATACTTAAAGTTAAGATTGAGCCGAGCCTTGAGAAAGTTCTTCCTGACGAATTGCCGGTTATTAAAACAATGAATGACATGCGCAGCCAGTTTGGAGCTGATATGGTTTACATTGTGCTGGAGCCTGACTATGCAGCTGACATCAGGGAACCAAAAATATTGAAGTATATTGATGCCTTGCAAGAAAAGCTCATTAAAAATGAGAATATTCTAGAGGTTTCATCGATTGCAAGCATAGTAAAAGAGAAAAATGGGTTTATTCCGGATTCAAAAAGAAAAACCGAGTCTATTTTAAATGAAGACTCAAGAACTTTTAAGCTTACGAACAAGGATTACTCGCTTACATTTTTGCAGTTAAGGACAGACACAGGCGCAAATGCAAATCTTATAAAGAAGCTTAAATTTGATATCAAGGACGGCATAGCAAGCCTTGAAGAACTTAATCCTGGGTTGAAAGCGCATGTCACAGGATTTAATTTAATTGATAAAGCTACATTTGACATAATGATTTCTGACTTTTCTTTTGAAACACCGCTCGCTTTTGTGTTTATTGGAATAGTGGTTTTTATTGTTTTTAGATCATTGCTCAAGGGACTCATTCCAATGATAGTTGTAATGATTTCCATGCTTTGGACAACTGGTTTGATAGGATATTTTGGCATTGTTCTTTCATCCACAAATATTGTGGCAGCTGCAATGATAATGGGGCTTGGAATTGACTTTGGCATTCATATATTATACAGGTTTTATGAATTGAAAGCAAAAAACTCCAGAGAAAATGCACTTGCATTTACTTTAAGGGAAAGCATACGGGCATTGATGGCTGCAGCGTTAACTACAATTGCTGCTTTTTTGTCTTTGCTTTCAAGCCCATTGCCTGCGATAAAAAATTTTGGCATTATACTTTCAATGGGCATAGGCTCTGCATTGATAGCAGCTGTTGTAGCGCTTCCAGCAGTTATTTTCCTTTATGATGCTCATGTTAATAAAAATGTTAAACTAGCGAGAGGAGAGTGATGAAAATGGAGAATAACATAATAAAAATGTTTATTTTGAGCTTATTAATTGTGCTGTATTCAAATATTGCATATGCGGAAGTTCAATTTGACAGCGTAAGCTTTGACCCTGCAATTATCGCTGCTGGCGATGAAGTTGATATTACCATTAATTTTCATGATGAGGCTTTTTATGACACTATAGCCCAATATAAGGGAACTGAGCTAAAAGTATTTTTAGAGCCAGCAGACACTATATCTGAAAAATATTTGTTGATAACAGATGCAACTGGCAGCCCCAATGTTGGGCACTTGTTTGCGCAAGGCGTATGGAGAAAGACATTTAGGGTAAAAGTCAGCAATGATGCGCCTACTGCCAAATATAAATTAAGGGTTAAATTCCAATATTTTGTTGACAACAAGCCAATAGATACTGCAAAAGTTCATGACTTTTTTATTGACATCAAAAAGGAAGGCATTATTTTAGGCATTGCCAATATTGTGACAGTGCCTTCTGCTGTAAGGCCAGGCGATAACTATGTTGAGCTAGACACTTACATAGAGAATTCTGGCAACAAAAATTCAAAGTCTGTTGAAGCAATGCTTAGTCTGCCAGAAAAACTTAAGCACTCTTATACCAATAATAATAGGTTATGGATTGGAAAATTAGCTGCAAACGAGTCAAAAAAAGCAACATTTTTCATTAATATTGAGGATGATGCTAAGCCCGCCAAGTACAATCTCGATTTAGAATTTAACTACATGGATTTAGACAATAACAAGTATACAAAAAAAGTTATAATACCCTTTTTGGTGAAAGAAAAGCCAATCATAGATGTTGTTGATGTCAAAGGCAACGGAAAGGCAGGCTCAGCAATTAACTTGGAAGTTTATTTGAAAAACACAGGCACAGAGGACGCAGAAGCAGTTGATGCAAGACTAATAACTCAAAGCTCACAGCCATTCAGTTTTGATTCAAGAAGCAATTACATAGGAGAGCTAAAAGTTGGAGAAACTGCAAAGGCTATTTTTAAAGTTAAAATAGACAAAGATGCAGAATTTAAAGAGCATTTCTTAAAAATGCTAATTAGAGCAAAAGGGGACAGCGACAAAGGCGACGAAAACATTTATACATTCAACAGAAGAGCTGTAATTCAAGTCGAAGGAAAGACTCCTAATAGACTGATTGGTGTTGGAATTGCAGCCATTGTCGTTGCTATAGGATTAATAGCTTTCAAAATTTTAAAAAGAAAAAAATAATGGAGGGAGGAGAATGAGAATGGAAAACTGGTTGAGGTTATTAGGTGGAACATTTGTTTCGATAAGCCTTGCGCTGGGATATTTTTACAGCAGTTACTGGTATTTGTTTACTGCTTTTGTTGGATTGAATTTAGTGCAGTCTGCATTTACAAACTGGTGCCCAACAATGGTTGTATTAAGGAAATTTGGAGTAAAAGAATAAAACATTTATGCTATAACTAAAAACCATGAGGTGAAAACAAATGAAAATAGGGATAATCCTAAATACAAACGAAGCAGAAACTGTTTGGAATTGCTTTAGATTTGGCAATGAGACACTTAAAAATGCTCATTCTGTAAAGATATTTTTGCTTGGAAAAGGTGTTGAGATTGAAAATGTGAAAGATGACAAGTTTCCTCTTCTTGATGGTTCTATCAAAAAATTCATAAAAAATAATGGTGTTATCTTAGCCTGCGGAGCTTGCCTGAAAATAAGGGAAAAAGAAATCGGCATTTGCCCTGTTTCCGCAATGGAGGATATGCTGAAAATAGTTGAAGAGTCTGACAAGGTTATAAGTTTTGGATAGATATATAAGCCTTATAAAAATTTTTCGTTTAAACAAAAATTCTTACATCTTGCGCAGATACAAATATTAATAGGGTATTGTAAATTAATTATGAAATTGAACAAACCTAAAGTCTAAAGCAAAAAGTTTATATACAATAAAAAAG
>Ga0209541_10009591_pt1 | contig 15656 bp, 15 predicted proteins | sample RifCSPlowO2_01_FD_184027 | JGI IMG/M metagenome (GOLD analysis project Ga0209541, IMG submission 184027) | Groundwater microbial communities from Rifle, Colorado - Rifle CSP2_plank lowO2_0.1 (SPAdes) (version 2) | ecosystem: Environmental > Aquatic > Deep subsurface > Groundwater | place...
ATCCTCTTGGCGAGTTTGCTTGGTACTTTCATCTAAGAACGGTTGATAACGAGGGTAACTGGTCATCAACCGTTACTGTCGGGCCTTTCCTCATAGACACAACTGATCCAGAAACGACTATTGATTCGGGACCAAGCGGGCTCGTTTCTGTAAATGATGCCACCTTTGAATTTAGTTCCAATGAAGATGCCACTTTTGAATGCCAGCTTGATGGGAGCGGATTCTCAGCTTGTACAAGTCCTCAAACATACAACGATTTAATCGATGGCGAACATACTTTTAATGTTCAAGCCAAAGATTCTGCAGGCAACACCGATCCGACGCCGGCATCCCAATCATGGACAGTTGATGCAACAGCGCCGACTCTTGCGGAAATTACATCGGTACCGACTCCTGACAATAATTCATCGCCAAGCTATACTTTCAACTCAACTGAGGCAGGAGCAGTCACTTATGGAGGCGATTGCTCAAGCAGCGCTACCACTGCTGCAATAATCGGAGACAATACTATTGCTTTTGACCCTCTTTTAGATGGACTTCACAACAATTGTACGATTGTCGTAACTGATGATGCTGGTAATGCTAGTGAGACCCTTAATGTCAGTGCCTTTACAATAGATACGGTTGCTCCGGTTTCTACAATTGACAGTCCTGACAATGATACTATTCACAAAGACCCAATCGTAGTATCCGGGAATTCTTCAGACACAAACAGCGATACAGTTTCTTACACCCGCCTTTTCTATAAGACAAGTGATTGCAATGAAGATGAAGATGATTGTTGGACAGAGATCGATACTAACAGTGAAGCCGAGGGGACACAGCCTCTTGCCAACAGCAACTTAGATGAGCCATTTAACTGGTCATTTACTTGGACGCCGCCATCAGATGGCACATACGATGTAAAAGCAGAAGCCACAGATGATGCTGGAAATACCGAAACAAGTCCGGTTGTTACCGGAATTATTTACGACACCACATTACCAACTACTCCTATTGCCGATCCTGCAGCCGGTGACTATACGAGCGATCAGTCGGTAACTTTATCTTCAAGCGACAGTTTAAGCGGTTTGGCCGACATATTCTACACAACCGACGGATCAACACCTGATAATTCATCCACTCAATACGTAGATCCAATTACCATTGGCGTTGATACGACTCTTAAAGCAATTGCTTATGATAACGCTGGTAACCCTAGCAACGTCTTGACAGCCGAGTATGGTATTGCGCCGGTGATATCCGATGAAACATCAGGCTCTGTGACGGATACATCAGTCACAATAACCTGGATTACAGATGACCTTGCTACTTCAAGAGTTATCTACGATACTGTTTCGCACCTGGTTTTGGGAACTGCGCCTAACTATGATTATGCAAATTCGACTGTTGAGGCAGATACTGCGCCAAAAGTAATCTCTCATTCTGTTGACATTACCGGTTTGACAGCGGGTACAACATATTATTACAGAACAGTTTCTCACGGTTCACCGGAGGCAGTGGGCGATGAAAAAAGCTTTGCAACTACGAGCCCTCCCGTAGTTGCTGCTACAACTGGCGGCGGAGACGGCGGCGGAGATGGAAAGTCAGACGGCTTAGGCTGCGGATCTCACGACTGTTCAGGAAACGTTGTCTCAGCACCCCAAGTCTTGGGAGCTTTAATTTCGCCCCTTGCGACCGGATTCTCTCCTGAAGTTTTGGGAGAAACAACTTCTGAGGCGCAGCTTTCTCCAGCGCCAACCCAAGGAGTTTTGGGGGAAGAGGGCAAATCCGTAGAAGAAAAACCATTAATTCAAATAAACAAAGGTTTTGGATGGAAAAAAATATCTGCGAGCGTATTCGTAATCATACTTATTTTTTTCCTTTTCTGGTTCTTCCGAAGACGAAGAGCGGAAAAATAAAAGTCCTAAGTACTCTTCAAAGCTTGACAAATGTTGGGGCATACTGATAGGATTAATTTGATAACAAAATGATTAAAAAATTCCTTATATTATTTTTTATAATCTTATCGCTAACTGTAATTTTTTCATCTACTTCTTCTTTTGCACAGAAAGATAAGGAAAAGAATGACAGTGTTCTTCCGGAAATTGAAGGAACTTTTAATGTTCCCAATCGTCCGGATTTAAAAGTTAGAGTTTTTGTTCACGGACCAAAACCGGCAAAGCCATCATCGACTCAAACGCCTGTTTTAGTTTGTCCCACCGAAGATCCAAATTCAACAGCTGTCGTTCCCCCGGTCGGTTGGCATTTACCGTCAAGCTGGACATATACGTTAAATCCTGGCAGCGCTCCATCGTCAGTTGGTTCCGGAAATCTTACAACCATCGCCGGTAATGCTTTTAATGCATGGACGAGTGCGGTTCCCGGTAAAGTTGCTATTTCACAAGCAAGTACAGCCTCGATAAACCGCGCAAGATTTGATGGAAAAAATATAATTGCTTGGGGTAGAGCTTCATCGGGTACTCTTGCGGTAACTTACACGTGGTATTACCAATCTACAGGACTTGTTGCCGAAAATGATACAATATTCAACAACAGATACCCTTGGTTTTGGAATGCAGTAAATAATACTTGTACAGATAGTAAATCTTATGATGCTCAGGATATCTTAACCCACGAAATCGGGCACTGGATGGGCTTAAACGATACATATACAAACGATTACATTAACAACACAATGTTTGGCTACGGCTCCAAGGGTGAAGTTAAAAAAAACACACTTACGACAGGCGATACACAAGGTGTACAAGCCATATACCCCTAAATCTTTTCAAACTCGCTATTGTTACTCAGCATCTTCAATCTTCATTTAACCTCGTATGTTGATACGCGATACCTACAAGGTCAATTTAGATTTGAACAAAGAACGGCAGGAGAGTATAATATAAATCTATGGCACAAATTTTGGGGCTGATGCTCCTTTCTCTTTTTATAACCTTTATTCTCTTTATTCCATTCATAGACTTTCTATATAAATTAAAAATAAGAAGACAAAAGCAAAAAACTGTCGATATTTTTGACAACCCTACTCCTTACTTTGATAAATTCCACAGCTGGAAACAGGGAACACCTTTTGGCGGCGGACTTTTGATTATAGCTATAGTATCAGTTCTTACCTTGTGGTCATTGGGACTCTTGAATGTTCCTGTAAATTTGTGGGAGGTGTTTGTGCTCTTATTTACATTTATATCTTTTGGTGTTTTGGGATTTTATGATGATTTAAAGAAACTCGCCAACGGCAAAGGGTCTCTTTTTTTTGGTCTTAGATTCAGATATAAATTTTTAATCCAATGGATTTTAGCTCTTATTATTGCAACTGTTTTATATACGCAATTAGGATATACCTTTATCTTTATAAAAGGTTTTGGACTTGCAAGCTTAGGTTTTCTGTTTATTCCGTTTGCGGCATTTGTTATTGTTTCTTTTACAAATGCATTCAATATCGCAGACGGCCTAGACGGACTTGCCCCAGGACTTCTTTTAATTTGTCTCGGAGCGTTTTTAGCAATTTCGCAGGATCAACTGGATCAAACATTGCGGGTTTTTATTGCTGTTCTTATGGGAAGCCTTGCCGCGTTTTTGTACTTTAATATTTATAAGGCAAGAATCTGGTTGGGGGATGTAGGGTCAATGTCTTTAGGGGCAGTTCTTGCGGTTATCGGGCTTTTAACCGGAAAGATAATTGCCCTGGCTTTCATAGGAGGAGTGTTCGTAATCGAAATTGGATCTTCCTTAATACAAATTCTCAGCAAAAAATTTTTAGGAAGAAAAATACTGCCTGTTTCTCCTCTTCATCTCTATCTTCAGAAAATGGGCTGGGATGAGCCAAAGATTGTCATGAGGGCCTGGCTTTTGGGATTTTTTTTCGCAATCTTGGGTCTTTACATAGCTTTTATTCGGTGATTCATCCTTCAAAATGACCCATCCTTCACAAAGTTTCGGAGGGTCATGATCTGAAGCTTATGAATCTTTTATCATTGAGAGTAGTCATTAATTTTCGGATAGCTTATTTTTTATAGATATGTTAAGTTCTTGCGAAAGATCATGAAAAGAATAGATATAACTCTTCTCGTAAGTGTTACTTTCCTAACCCTATTTGGACTCTTTATGATATACGATGTTTCTTCTTTTGTAGCCTTTAGAGATTTTATGGATAAGTATTACTACATAAGAGGTCAAATAATTTGGGTTGTCTTAGGATTTATATTTCTTGCTTTCTTTTCTTATTTTGATTATCGCAGACTCTACAATCTTTCACTGCCTATTTTGCTTTTGGCAATTGTCCTTCTAATATTAGTTTTTATTCCGGGAATTGGGGTTTATCTTTTGGGTGCGCGCAGATGGATAAATACGGGTTTTTTCTTACTTCAGCCGGCAGAATTTGTAAAACTTGCCCTTGCAATATATCTTGCTTCATGGTTATCCACAAAAGAAAAGGGAAGGCTCGGGGCTTTTTTACTTCTTTTAGGACTTATCATACTCCTTGTTATTTTACAACCGGATATGGGGACGGCTGTTGTTATTCTCTCAGAAGCCTTTATTGTATATTTTCTATCCGGAGGAAATATTTTGTATTTTGCGGGTCTTATTCCTGCAGTTTTAGCAATTGGATTTATTTTAATTAAAATATCTCCGTACCGCCTGAAAAGATTAGAATCCTTTTTTAATATCAATCAGTCAATTGAGTCATCGTCTTATCATGTAAAGCAAATTTTAATTGCATTTGGATCTGGGGGAATATTTGGAGTAGGTCTTTCGAATTCGCTCCAGAAATATGCATATTTACCGGAAACAACTACAGACTCTATTTTTGCAATCATTGCAGAAGAATTGGGATTTATTGGCGCAACTTTCATAGTAATTATTTTTGCCGTAGTTATATGGAGAGGATTTTTTATTGCAACAAAGGCCAAAGACAATTTTGGAAAACTTTTGGCTGGGGGAATTACTGCATTTTTAGCAGTACAAATAATTATTAATCTTTCTGCGCAAACTGTTCTCTTGCCTTTAACGGGTATTCCTCTTCCTTTTATATCTTACGGAGGATCTGCTTTGATTGTAGATCTCTGCTCGGTTGGAATTCTTCTGAATATTTCTAGGCAGTCTTCTTTATGAAAATTATTATAATTGGAGGACATTTATCTCCGGCGCTGTCTGTTTTGGATTCACTTCCAAAAGATTGGGAAATCTTATTTGTCGGCAGAAAATATGTATTTGAAGGCGAAAAATCATTGTCATTAGAATATAAAATCATAAATGATCTTAAAATTCCGTTTGAGGAAATCTCAACCGGAAGACTTCAGAGAAAATTTAGCAAAAATACAATTCCTTCGCTATTAAAATTGCCCTCCGGTTTTTTTAAAGCTTTTAGAATTCTTAAAAAATTTCAGCCTGATATTGTTTTGGGATTTGGAAGTTATTTACAAATTCCAATCGTTTTTGCATCTTTTTTTCTAAAAATTCCGGTTGTCTTACACGAACAGACGTTGGAGTCAGGTTTTTCCAATTCTATATGCTCGCATTTTGCCAAGAAAATATGCATATCATGGGAGCCTTCTGCCAGATTTTTCCCAAAAACAAAAACTATTTTAACAGGAAATCCGATTAGAAAAGAAATCATTCAGAGTTCAGAGTTCCCTCCAAAGGCGAGGCTCGCCAGAGGCGGCAGAGTTCAGAATTCAAAATTGGACTTGCCATTAATTTATATAACGGGCGGAAGTTCCGGCTCGCACTTTTTAAATAGTTTAATCGAAAGTTTAATCCCAGATCTTTTAGTCAATTTTAATGTTATTCACCAGACCGGAGGTTCTTTAGAATATGATGATATTAGAAGGCTTAAAAGATTTCGGGAAACTTTGCCTAAAGGCTTGAAAGAAAACTATTCAATGCATGAATTTATAAATCCCTCAGATGTCGGTAGTGTCCTAAGACGGGCTGAATTTGTAATAGGGAGGGCTGGAATAAATACGGTAACTGAACTGATTTTTACAAAAAAACCTGCCATTTTAATTCCTCTTCCTTTTTCTGCAAATAACGAGCAGTTTAAAAATGCTCGGTTTTTAGAAAATCTGGGATCGGCCTTAGTAATTTTACAAAAAGAGGCAAATGCGCAAGTTTTATTTTCAAGTATTCAATCTATGCATAAGTCAATTAATGAATTTGAAAAAAAATCCAAAAATCTTAAAGATTTAATAAGAGAAGACGCCGCAGATAAAATAATTGAAGTTGTAAGACAATGCGTATTAAAAAATTAAAGAGAAAAAGCAGGTTTTTATTTATTAAGATTGTTGCACCGATCTTTATTTTATTAGTTTTATTATCTCTTTTATTGTATAAACTTCCAACACTCTTTCTTTTTGGCAAACCGATCATTAGCCCTTTGGCAAAAAATAAATTGTCCCAAGCCTCAAGCTTAGAAGTCTTACTGACAAAGGCAAAAATACCTTTTTCTTCCATATCGCAATCATCAGATTATTATACGCTAACGCTTTTAGACGGAGGACAGATTTTTATATCTTCTAAAAAAGATTTAACAATCCAAATCAACTCTTTACAACTTATACTTAATCGGCTTACAATAGAAGGGAAAAGAATAAAAAGCCTTGATTTTAGGTTTGATAAAGCTGTAATCAATTTTTAATTTTTATGAATGAAGGAAAAATAGTTGTTGGCATAGACGCCGGAACATCAAAGATCGCAACCATTATTGCAAGATTAGATGAGTCAACGGTTAATGTATTGGGAGTTTCCGAAGTAAAATCCGCAGGTATTAAAAAAGGGCAAATAGTCGATATAGAAGAAGCTGTAAATTCTATTAATTCCTCTCTTGAAGGAGCAGAGAGGATGGCAGGATATTCCGCTTCTCGTGTGATTGCATCAATTGGCGGAAGTCACATTGAATCGCTAAACTCAAAGGGAGTAGTTGCGGTATCTGCTCCAGAAGGAGAAATGACCGAGAACGATTTAGCCCGGGTAATAGATGCCGCAAAAGCAGTTTCACTCCCTTCTTCAAGAGAAATAATTCATGTTTTGCCCCGAAGTTATACGGTAGACGGACAGGAAGGCATAAAAGACCCAGTCGGAATGAGAGGAATAAGACTTGAGGTAGATACTCATATCATTTCTGCAAATAGTACTGCGATAAGAAATCTAGAAAAAGCACTCACAGAAGTTGGAGTGGACATAGATGGAGTTGTTTACAACGGATATGCTTCGAGCCTTTCCGTTTTATCGGATACTGAAAAAGAATTAGGAGTTATTCTGGTAGATATAGGAGCCGGAACTACGGATATTTCGATATATACCGAAGGGTCTGTTGCTTATTCATCAGTTTTGGCAATCGGAGCAAGACATATTACAAATGATTTAGCCATAGGACTCAGAATTTCTTTAGAAAGTGCTGAGAAAATAAAACTTTTTTTATCAAGTCCTACTCAAAGGTCGGTAAAAACAGCAGAAGAGGACGAGGAGCCAAGACAAAAAACGGGAGACGAGATTGATCTCTCCACGCTTCATCTTCCGGAAGAAGTCAGCAAGGTTTCAAGAAAAACCTTAATAGACGGAATAATAAGACCAAGGCTTAATGAGATTTTTACGTTTGTTGGGCTTGAGATTAAAAAAAGCGGTTTTGGAGGGCAGATGCCATCCGGTCTTGTAATAACGGGAGGAGGAGCCCGGACAATAGGAGCAGTTGAGAGTGCAAAGAGAACTTTGGCAATGCCTGTTAGAATGGGTTTGCCTGCAAATATAAAAGGAATTATAGATGAAATTGGGGATCCGTCTTTTGCAACAGTCGTTGGTCTTTGTACGTATGGGGTAACGCTTGAAGCATCCTCGGGTCTTCCTTTCGGGATATCGGTTCCTCAGATACCTAATTTAAAAATCAATAAAATTGTTTCCAAAGTTTTAGATACAATCAAGTCTTTTATACCGTAATTTAGGGCTTGCAAAAAAAATTTTTATTTGTTAGCATAAATTAATATAAGCCATGCTTATTAAACCTCAAACAACAAACTTTGCAAAAATAAGAGTAATGGGCATTGGTGGTGGTGGCAACAATGCTCTTTCTTCTATGATAAATCAGGGGCAAATTCAAGGAGTGGATTTTATTGCCGTAAATACGGATGTGCAAGCCCTGCTTTTGTCTCAATCGGCAACCAAAATTCAAATAGGAGAAAATTTAACAAAAGGACTTGGCTCAGGAGGAGATCCTGAGATTGGAAAGCAGGCGGCAGAGGAATCAAAAGAAAAGATAAAAGACATTCTCGAGGGATCAGATATGGTTTTTTTAGCAGCCGGAATGGGAGGAGGAACCGGAACGGGTGCGGCTCCGACAATCGCACAGGTTGCAAAAGAGGCAGGAGCACTAACTATCGCAGTTATTACAAAACCCTTTGCATTTGAGGGGACACGGCGAATGGTTGTAGCAGAAGACGGAATAGAAAATTTAAAAGATAAAGTGGATACACTTATTGTTATTCCAAATCAAAGAATCCTAGATGTTGTTGATAAAAAACTTTCTCTTCTTGAGGCATTTAAAGTTGCAGATTCCGTTTTAACACAAGGCGTTCAGGGAATTTCCGATCTTATAACAATGCCCGGGCTTATCAATGTTGATTTTGCCGATGTTAGGACAATTATGTCCGAAGCAGGGTCTGCCTTAATGGGAATAGGTACTGGGGTTGGGGAAAACAGAGCACAGGCTGCCGCACGGTCGGCAATTGCATCGCCCCTTCTTGAGATTTCTATGGATGGAGCACGCGGAGTATTGTTTAACATCACAGGAGGACAGGATATTACGATGAGCGACGTAGATGAGGCGGCAAAAATTATTGCAGAGGCAGCAGATCCTGATGCAAATATAATATTTGGAGCAACAATTGATGATACTATGCACGACCAGATAAAAATTACTGTTATTGCAACGGGATTTGACCAAACTCGCCAAAGACTTTCGCAGTTTATGGTTCCTGAGAAAAAACCTGAGGAAGTATCCGCTGCGCAAACTCCCCAGGAAGAACCCATAGGAGGGGAAGAAGAAGATGTATTCGAAATCCCCGCATTTCTAAGACAGAAGAATTAAATTTAGCTTCAAAATATATCTTGACAGCCAAAGGTAAACGGCGTATGAAGATATGTATAAACGCCTCAGCTAGTACGAAAGCCCTCCGAGGTTTTTAGATATTGATTCAAGTCTTCAATAATGCTAATACTTAGGTGCTAAATTCCCCTGCAAGGTCGTAAGATGTTTGCAGGGCTTTTTGTTTTAAGAGACAAGTGGTAAAATTAATTCGTGAAAAAATTAAAAAGAATTAAGAGAAATAAATATAGACCTAAAAAAGAGGAACCTCTTGTTAAGAAACAGCATGAATTTAATATAACACCCACAGATAGAGTGGTAAATACCTATATGATTGATTCCAAAAAATTAAGAGAAATAATAAGTATTTCATACGAGTGTTTAATTAATAATGAATGGATAACTATTGTTTATTACGATAATGATAAGTCTCACAATGACAGACTACATGTTCATTTTAGAGTTTCTTATCAAAATCAAGAGTATGAAACTCCTAAATCTGAGAATGTAAGGCAAAAAGGAACTGTAAAAAGATTAAATACTTGGGCAGTTGAGGATTTAAAAAACAATTACATGGCATACAAAAGAAAGTTTTTCAAGAGAAGTAATTTGGATGAGTTAAGCTATTGACAACAATTCGTATAAGGCATACGATATTATTACATTAATTATGCAAAAACTTATTTTTTATGATATAATTTCTATCCATTATGAGTAAACAAGATCAAGGAAAGAAAAATTTAGACCTTCATGAAAAGTTAATGAACTTTTTATCTTCTGGCAAAGTTGATAAATATAGTTCTGGTAATTATTCTTTTGTACCCTTCTCAAAGCAAGATAAGCAGCTAAATGAAGAGAACAAAAAATTAGTTGTTGGACTAAAGAAAGAAGGAAAAAAGGTTATTAAAGCACAAGAAACTGGTAATTCAAAATCCCCTTGGAACTTCGTTCAGGCTTAGCCTTTGGCTTGATTTTTCAGGGTAAAGCCTGTTGGGGTTTCTTCTGATATAATTGGCTCATGAAACTTATTCTTTGTTCGGAAGGTTTTAGCACAAAAGAAATTGTAGATAAGTGCGAGGAGCTCGTTGGTAAACCAAAGAGTTCAATCAATGTAGCAGTTATCAACGAAGCATACGCTGTTGAAGAAAATAATCTCCATTGGGTTATTAAAAACCTCAATAAGGTGAAAGACAATTTTGGTGGAAATTTAGAATTGGTAAACTTACTGGCTTTAGATATTCAAGCTATCAAAGAACGATCACTAAAGAGCGATGTGATTTTTATTCTTGGTGGTCACACAGACTATTTAATGAGTGTCTTTAATAAATCTGAGTTTTCAAAACTTCTACCAGAACTACTTAGATCAAAAGTGTATGTGGGCAGTAGTGCTGGCTCAATGGTTTTAGGTAAGAGACTATCAGCAGATGCATACGAGGAAATCTACCATGAGCAAAGCATATATGGAATTAACAAATATCTCGAGTTCGTTGACATAACTATTATGCCGCATCTGGATAATCCACATTTTGCTAATCGTAAAGAAATTCTCCAAGATGCGTCTAGGAAACACTCGGGTACAATTTATGGCTTGCGAGATGACAGTGCAATTGTGGTTGAAGGTAATAAGCTATCAACGATTGGAAGTGAACCTCTTATTCTCAACAAATAATTTTTAGCACATCGGTTGACTTCAATTAATTTATCTGTTAAATTCTTCTTGAGGGCTTAAAAAGGTAATCTTTTCAATCGGGTGCTTTTTAAGAATTTAGCTTCAGAGTTAGGGGATGTCTTATGAATCCCCGCATTTCTAAGACAGAAGAATTAAATTTAGCTTCAAAATATATCTTGACAGCCAAAGGTAAACGGCGTATAAAGATATGTATAAACGCCTCAGCTAGTGCGAAAGCCCTCTGAGGTTTTTAGATATTGATTCAAGTCTTCAATAATGCTTTGCAGGATTTTTTATTATGAAAAACTTGACTAATTGATGTATAATAGGTTTATGAGCGTCAAACAATTACTTAAACTACAAAATAAATGGGTTGCTTTCAGTAAGGATAGGACAGAAGTTGTTGATAAAGCAAGTTCACTTGGTAAGCTGTTAAAAAAAATTAAACACCAAGAGGATTTAGTAGTTTCGTTCATTCATCCCGCTGATAGGTATCTTTCTCCCTAAATGAGAGATGTAACCTTTTATTACATACCTGACATATATACAGACATCTCTACAGGTAAAACAGTTGAGATACTCAGACCCAAGATACCAGTAAGATTATCTGCCAATTTTAATACTTCTAAGGTATTGATAGACTGTCTTTTTGACACTGGGTCAGATAGAAATTTATTTCCTGCAGATTGGGGAAGAAGCCTTGGTCTTAAAATAGAGAAGGGTAAAAAAGTAAAAATTGGAGGAATTGGTGGTAAAGAGTTAATAGCATATACTCATAAAGTTACTTTACACATTCAGGGTGCCAAGATAGTAACTGAAGCTGATTTCTCTAACGAACAAAATACTCCTTTATTGGGCAGAATTGGATTCATGGATAAGGTTGAGGAAATTATTATTAATGAGAAAAAAAGATATATTAAAATCTCATTTTGATTTCTCCGAGACTTAAAAAGGTAACCTTTTAATATACGTGTAAAGTAGAATTTTAGCTTCAAAGCTTGGGGACGTCTTAAGAATTCCCGCCTTTTTAAGACAGAAGAATTAATTCCCTTTAATCTTGGATCGATAAATCAATCTTTCTGAGGACCGTCCCCATTAACCGCCCCTGCCATCTTTAATCTTCATTACTGTTGTGGTATGATTGGTGCAAATGACTGCCTGAGAGGAGGTGAAAATTATAAAAGGAAATTCAATTTGGTTAGTGGTTGTCGTTGCGCTTTTAGTTGGTGTATTTATTGGTTTTGTCATCGAAAGACAGCGAGCAATAGATAATATGGAAGCTGCAAAACTTTCGTTTCAAAATCAAATCGATGGGGTAAGAATGGCAAACGAAAAGCTGATGATGGAAAATAAACAATTGCAAGTTAGTCTGACTCCTACTCCAACAGGAGAAGCGAAGAAAGTTACACCGACTCCATCAGCAAAGCAAAAATAAAACAAGATTGTAGGTTTTGCTTAATAAGAAGCATAAGCCTTTCATGGTGCAGTTTGAATTTTTCTTGATACAAACTTCGATTGCCTTAATTGCTAAAGAGAGAAAAAAATAAATTTGAGCAATTGAAAGAGCCAAACTGGAAATAGCACATGGAGAATCCCCGTAAATCTTTAATTTTCAAGCAACTTTTCTATTCGCAACAACTGGTTATATTTTGCAATTCTTTCCCCTCGATTAAGACCGCCAAACTTACACTGGTTAGCTCCGGTACCTACGGCAAAATCAGCAATAAAATCATCATTTGTCTCTCCTGCGCGATGAGCAACAACAGTTTGAAGACCCGCTTGCCTTGAAAAATTAACTGCCTCGATCGTCTCACTTACTGTTCCTATTTGATTTAATTTTATAATAACACTGTTGATTGCTTTTATATCAATTGCTTTTTTAATACGACTGACGTTAGTTGTTGTTAAATCATCTCCAACAATCTGGTGATCTTCTCCAATCTCAGACATTATCGATATCCACTCGCTCCATTCATCTTCAGCAAATGGGTCTTCAAGAGAATAAATCGGGTAGTTTTTTGTCCATTCTATAACTTTTTCCTTCCATTCCTGCGATGTATATTTTTTTTCATTCTCACTTTTTAGCAAATACATGCCATCCTGATAAAACTCTGATGCGGCAAAATCAATCGCCAGAACAAAATCCTCTCCTATCTTATAACCTGCTTTTTCAATAGCTTTTATAATCAGCTCAAAGGCTTCTTCGTTGGATTTAAGCTCTCTGGGACAAAATCCGCCCTCAAAACCTACTCCTGTCGAATAATTCTTTTCAATAAGAAGTTTTTCAAGTGTTTGAAAAATCTCATGTACTCCATAGAGGATTTCGTCAAATTTAAAAGTAGATTTTTTACTTGGTGAAATCATAAATTCTTGAATATCACTAGCCCAGTTTCCGTGCATTCCGCCTTCCATAAGAAGAATCATCGGTCGAGGAATTGAAAAACTGCTGTTTGAGGAAAGTTTTCCTATGTATTCAAAAAGTCTTTGTTTTGTTGTATATGATGCGGTTCTGCATACTGCCATTGATACTCCAAGAATTGCATTTGCGCCAAGTCTTTCTTTTTTCTTTGTTCCGTCTAATTCGATCAAGGCTTCGTCAATTTTTTTTTGATCTTCAGCCTCCATTCCGATAATTTTTTCTGCTATTTCCTGATTTACATTCCGAACAGCTTTTAAAACTCCCATTCCGTTATAATTTTTTGATTCTGAATCACGAAGCTCTACTGCTTCATGCGTGCCGGTTGATGCGCCCGATGGAACTGCGGCTCGGCCGATTATGTCACTTTCCAAAACTGCGTCAACTTCTATTGTGGGGATGCCTCGGCAGTCAAGAATCTGTCGAGCAAAGATCTTGGCAATCTTCATAAAAAGTCACTAAACAGTATTTATTGCTTTACCATCTGTAAAACTTTGAATATTTTCAATTGTAACCTGTATAATTCTCTCCAAGGCTTCCTGACTGTTAAAGGCATTATGCGGAGTAACAATTACCTTCGGATGTCTGATTAATATATGATCATAAAGAAGAGTTTTAAGATTTATATTTTGCTGGGAAACCTTTGTCAAAATTGATACCTCTTCGGAAAGCTCGTCTTCTTCTTCGAGAACATCAAGTCCTACGCCTTCAAGAATTCCTTGATCAAGTCCGAGAAGCAATGCTTCGGCTTCGATTAAACCACCCCGCGCAGTGTTTATAAGATAAGATCCTTTTTTAAATTTTAAAATATTATCTTTATTTATGATATGCGTTGTCTCGGCAGTTAAAGGCAGGTGAAGCGTGACTACATCGGACTCACCTAAAAGAGAATCTAAGTCTCTATACTCAAAATTCAGTTTTTGTGCTAGCTCCTCATCGGGATGGCGCGCGTATGATATTACTTTCATGCCAAAACCTTGAGCAATTCTTAGAACATGCTGCCCTATTTTTCCTAAACCTATAATGCCCAGTGTTTTCCCATAAAGATCTACTCCTTTAAGCTGAGAGTGGTCAAAGTTAAGTTTTTGAATTTGCTCTGTTGCCTGAGGAATTTTTCTCGTTAAATTTAAGAGTAAAGCAAATGTGTGCTCTGCAACGGTACTGCTTCCGTATTCAGGAACATTTGAGACAACTATGTTTTTGGTTTTGCAGTAATTTACATCTATATGGTCAAAGCCGGTTGATCGCGTTACAATTAACTTAAGGTTTGGAAGCTTATCTATAACGTCTTTATTTATATAAGATGAGATAAAACAAGAAATAATTTCTGCATCACCGTATGATGAGACATTATCGGCGGTTAATTTTTCTTCTGTAAAGATTGCATCACGCAAACTCTTTTTAAGAAGTTCTTTTTCCCATTGCGCAATTTCAAATATTACTGCTTTCATGTCTATAATCTAAAGCACTATTTTATTCTAGCACAAAAAGCACAGACATCACTATACAAAAAATATTAATTGATGTACGATAATTATATGGATAAAAAATTGGTTGTTTGGTTTAAGGATGTTGATAAAAAGGATGTAGGCTTGGTGGGCGGAAAAGGAGCAAATTTAGGAGAAATGACCAAAGCGCAGTTTCCGGTTCCTCAAGGATTTATAGTTACCTCGCAAGCATACTATCAATTTATTAATGAAAATAATCTCAGTCAAAAAATAAAAGATATTCTTGAAAAGGTAAATTACAATAACTCAAGCGACTTAAATAAAGTATCCGAAGAAGTTAAAAAATTAATAATTGCGGGCAGGTTTTCAGATCAATTAGTAAATAGTGTTGCCCTATCGTATAAAAAATTGATTAAAGATTACAACGGAAAGCTTGTAGCCGTCAGATCATCTGCAACCGCCGAAGATCTGCCTAATGCTTCGTTTGCCGGCCAGCAGGAGACATTTCTTAACGTAGAGGGCGAGGAAAATCTGCTTTTAAAGCTAAAAGAAGCATGGGCTTCTTTGTTTGACGCGCGCGCAATTTTCTACAGAAAAGAAAACAATTTTGATCATTTCAAGGTTGGAATTGCCATACCGGTTCAAAAAATGATTGAATCGGAAACATCAGGAATTATGTTTACCCTTGATCCAGTTACAAACGACAGATCCAAAATTGTTATTGAGGCGATTTTTGGACTCGGGGAATTAATTGTGCAAGGTGCGGTAACTCCTGACCATTACGAAGTCGCAAAAGAAACAATGGTTATTATAAATAAAAAAATTTCACTTCAAACCACCAAGCTTATTAAGGAAGGCAGCTTGAATAAAGAAGTTAAGGTTGAGCTGGAAAAAGGAAAGCTTCAAAAAATAAAAGATGAGGAGATTATAGAACTTGCAAAATTGGGAAAAAGACTGGAAGATCATTATAAATTTCCCCAAGATAGCGAGTGGGCAATAGAAAAAGAAAGAGTCTTTCTTGTACAGACCAGACCTGTTACTACC
>Ga0209541_10009593_pt1 | contig 15655 bp, 12 predicted proteins | sample RifCSPlowO2_01_FD_184027 | JGI IMG/M metagenome (GOLD analysis project Ga0209541, IMG submission 184027) | Groundwater microbial communities from Rifle, Colorado - Rifle CSP2_plank lowO2_0.1 (SPAdes) (version 2) | ecosystem: Environmental > Aquatic > Deep subsurface > Groundwater | place...
ATTTGATTTTTTTAAATACCATGTACCGCTTGATGGCCTAAATACGCCAACAGTATCAATCCCATCATTATTCCAGTCTCCAGCTATTGGCAAATCTTCATTAGTGCCAAAAGCAAATGAAACATTAGCAGAGACAGCTGAAGTTAAGTTTCTTAGATAAAACTTACCTTCAGAAGGTCTAAAAAAACCAATTGTATCAATCCCATCATTATTCCAGTCGCCAGCTATTGGCAAATCTCCATTAGTGCCAAAAGTAAATGTTATATCAGTACCGCCAGAATTTGAATTTTTTAAATACCATGTACCGCTTGATGGCCTAAATACGCCAACAGTATCAATCCCATCATTATTCCAGTCGCCAGCTATTGGCAAATCTCCATTAGTGCCAAAGTTAAATTTTACATCAGCAGTTCCAGGGCAATTTGGGCTTATACCCCATGCTTCTAATTGATAAGTATGCGGTGCAAAGAAATCTGGCTTTGGCACTGGCATTGACGGATCATTTAATGGAGTTAAATTTTCATATTCATTTATACCATCAAAAAAACCATTGATTGCAGTCTTATAAAAATCCTCGAGGAAAGTAGCTGCTACCCCAATTTTTATTGAAGGATCTATTGTTTTTGCCCTTGCAGCAAATTTCGCATACATTTTCCCATACAGTTTGCCTCTCAAGTAATTGTTTTCTCCACCCCCATAATTATAAGAGTCATTGATCCAATTCCAAAATATTTCTGGCTCATTTCCAAACTCCCAATATTTTATTCCATAGTTTTTTTCAACATTGGCATAGCGAATGATGTCCAAATTCATGTCAACAATTTTCTTGAATTCTGGATTTGATAAAACAGCATTTTCTAAAGCAGCAGCATCTCTTGGATTCTGAACATTTGGATTGAATTGATCAAAATTAAGGCTTACGATTGGTTCGATGCCTAATTCTTTATAGAATAAGATTCTTTCATCAAATTCTGCCGTAGTAAATCTAGTGACATAATCTCCCGTAGGAATTTTGGTAGCATCAAAGCCCCCATCAGTTATAAAGTCTTGATTGATATTGTCAACTGGTGATAATCGAATGTTATCAATCCATAATTCCCCCCTAACTGTCATTCCTATATTCAAAAATACAAAGGCTGGCTTTCTATTTGCAGCAGGATTGTAGACAAATTCAAGGCTCGCTATGCCATTATTTGTGCCACTTGGCACTTTAACTGAACCTAAAGATGTAGTATTATCAGTCCATATGTAAGCAGGATGGTCAAAATATGTTAACTTGATATCAGCACCGCTTATCTCATATACCCCACTAGCTTCAAGGTTTTTTGTCTCATAGTCAAAAGAAAGACTGTATCTTTTCCCAGGTTCAAAAAGAGAGGGATTAAATCTTTGATGTGCAATCAATCTTACCTTAGTCTGGTTCTGTTCTCTTTTGAAATATGCCCTGCCATTTTCTACACGAACGCCAGCAGAATTGCCCCACGCATTTTTGTCATTAGACCTCTCAAAATAATACAAGTAAGGCAAGATAAATATTACTGTGCCTGGTTTTATCTCTCTAATCAAATCCTTGAATAAAGGGTCATTGATTCCATAACTTTTGCTATCATATATTATAAACTTATGGCCTAAAAGTTTATTTGAAGTATTTCCTATTGTATCATTTAAAACCTTGAGGCACACCTCAGCAGAAGGGCAATCGTTAGAACCATCATTTATAGCCATTCCGATAATCTGCAGTTTGTTATGATTAATAGCAAAAGAGATGGCAATGAAAATAAACGCTATTATCACAACAAAGAAAAATAAATGTTTGTATATTTTAGCAACCTCTTTTAACATATTAAAGAGAGCTATTTTGGAGTTTAAATAATTTTCTTAGTTAATCATATTTTTTATGTCCTTAACCTTTCCAAAATCATAGATCTTATCTGCTGCAATATAAACCTGAAACTCGCCAAGATCTTGTTGAAGCATGGGGCTTAGCAATCCACCATTTAAAACATCAGTTCCTTCTGTCAGGGTATTGAAAGAAGGCATCGCTATAAGTGTCTTGTCTTTAAACTTGCCAACCAAAAAACATTTGTATAATTCCTTCCTTCCACCTTTTCTTAGTGATATTGCTGTGTGTTCATTACTTATTATTATGGTCTTGGCTGCCTGAAATTCAAGATTGTCTATTATCTTGTCTCCATGCGATATAAAATATTCATTTATCTTGCAGTAATCCTGTATAATTATGTTCATTTTTCTTGCTATGGGCTCTAATAGCATATCATGGTTTCCCTTTATTATTACTATTTTCTCGCAATAATTTGAAACAAGCTCGAAAATCCTCGTTATGTTGCTCCATTCGCTATTCAATATTGTTCCAAATTCGTGTTTTACATCGCCATTGAATATTACTTCATTGACTTCATTTTCATCAAAAATCTTCTTCAGCCTGTCATTTATATCCTTAAACTGCTGCAATGGTATCAAATAGCCTTGCTTGTTCAATGCTTCTTCCAAGCCAAGGTGCAAGTCAGAAATTACAACGGCTTTTTCCTTAATCAGATACAATGCCATGCCTATTATCCTTATGTTTTTGTCTATTTCCATGTTAGCAGAAATTATTGCCTTCAGCTCAACGCGTTATAATCAGCTGTTCTAATTCTTCAAGCATTTTTTTCACTTTCGGCTGTTCAAAATGCTTTCTTGCAGGCTCAAGAATTTGAATTAATTTTTCAGCCACAGAATTTTTTAAATCCATCGGATGAAGCTTTTTTTCAACAAAATCCCTTTCTAATTCCTTGTATGATATATATGTAAGATTACCACCAAATTTATCTGGCCGCTTTACATCTAGCGTTGAGCCTGCATCCCTAAAAATGAGGTATTTTACCCAATCAAGAATAGGATTAAATTCTGTTTCGCCCTCAAGACAAAATGCTTGGTTTATTTTTCTCTTAATCTCTTCAGGTGAATCATGAATAAATATGCAGGTGTCTGGTTTTGATTTACTCATTTTCAGAGCAGCCCATAACTCTTGCAATTGTTCTTTTGGCAGGGGCCAAACAGGTGGCTTCCCTAATCCTAAAATCAAATGATGATGAACTGCAACAGGCTTCATTTGATTTCCTTTCTTGTCCAGCAATGGTTTGGTTTTAATTTTCAAAGCAACATCCCTTGCTATCACCTGTGCTTTTCTCTGGTCCATTCCTGCGTGCGGCAGATTTATTCCCTGGATAAAAATATCTGCAACCTGCATCGGGGGGTAAATTAATTTCGCAAAATCCACTGATTCTCCTTCTTTTCTGCCCATTATTGTAATGCTTCGCATCATTCTTGCAAGAGTAGTATTCTTGCTTATATCCACCATTGATGCCCAATAATCGTCATTATTGTGATATAAATCTGAACCCAGAATAAATTTTAGTTTCTCAGGGTCTCCTCCAAAACATTTTAAACTGGCTTTTAATCCTTCCTTAAAATATCCGCCAGCAACCCTCTTTATAACTTCCCTATCCCCGCCGAGTTTGTCATTTATCCAACTGTGCCAATCTGCAAGAAAAATCGAGCAATCAATTCCTGCGTCCATAAAATCTTTGACTTTTGACATGCACATCAATCCAGTTCCCAAATGGATTTTTCCAGAAATTTCAAAACCGATATAATGCTTAATTTTTGTTCCACTGTCTAAAAGAAGATTCAAATCTTCTTCAGTCATAATTTCTTCAGTGTTCTTTTTGATTAATTCAAAACGCTTTTTCACATCCATGTTATATTCGTGAAAAAGGGCTTATTTATAACTTTTGCTAAATATAATTGAATGAAAATGAGCCGTTACGAGACAATAAAAATTTCGAGTTACAAGCTAGGTTCCTATTTCTTCAATCTGGCCATATTCAAATGTCATTTTATCATTCCAATGTATGTGTAGCTTATATTGACCATTTTTAATCACATCCAACATAGCATTATATTCAGATATAATTCTATCATGATCTGTTTTACTTTTATCCCATCTTCTAATATCACCCAATATTTCCGGACATTTGCCAAATTTAGTATCTTTTAAATAGCTTAAATGTGCTATCATTTCAGAATGCCAATCAACTAAAGTGAGTTCTAAGTTATTAGGGATATTATCATGGAATACTAATTTAGTTCGATCTAATGTGATATTATCTGTTCTGATGTAGAAGCCACGTTCTGTAGGCATAATTATTGATATTATTTTAGATTAATAAATATTTATATAGAGTTGTTATGCATAATTAGAATCTTTTATTATCGCATCTGCATCAGGCAAAACAGAAACCGTGCCCTGCCTTCCGCAATTAGGGCATACCAAAGGGGGTTTGTTCTTGGTCTTCATATCGAATATATACTTGCATCGTGAACAGTTGAATTTTCCCATAATTTTTATTATATATTTGTTATTTATTAAGTTTGTGGTTATTAATTCACTATAATCTGTTTCTCTGATCATACAATTAAAAATAATTAAAAACAAATAACTTTTAATTAAAACATTATTTTTCAATAATTTCAATCCAAGCTGAAACTATAACAACATATTTATATAGAGCAATCATTGCAATCTATTGTGATTTAACATGAAAGCAAAAAAATTGATTCAAACTTTATTCATAATCATTATAGTAAGCGTATTTGTAACAGCTTGCACCACAATAAAACAACCCGGTCCAAAATATGATGATCTTAAAACAACGCAGGAGTTCAAGAAGTTTAATTCTGTTGAAGAATTAAAAACTTTCCTGGATAATGCCAGAATCCAGACAAATTACGGGGGATTTAATAGGGGCGTTATCGAAGGCAGGTCGCTTGCTGATTCGGCAATGCAAGCCCTACCAATGGCTGAAAAAGCAGCAGGCGGCGCATCATCATATTCACAAACAAATGTTCAAGTTAAAGATGTAGATGAAGCAGATTTTGTTAAGAATGATGGCAAGTACATATATACAATAGCAGGAAACAAGCTTGTCATATTGGATGCATATCCTGCTGAAAGCTCGAAGATTGTTTCTAAAACAGACATAAAAGGACAGCTGCAGAATATGTTTGTAAACAATGACAGATTGATCCTGTTCACAATAGAAGACAGCAATGCATATACAGTACCAGAATATGATTTCATGCCAAGGCAAATGTATGTTCAAAAGACACGTGCATTAATATATGATATTTCCGACAGGAGCAATCCTGAATTGGCAGAGGATTACAGCATTAACGGCTATTATTTCCAGTCAAGAATGATCGGCGATTACATATATTTCATTGTAAAAGACAATATAAACTATTACAACAGGTGGATAAACCAGCCAATGATAAAAAGCTCTTCTAGCAGGATAATAATGCCGCCAATCTATTATTTTGACAATGCAGAGTATAATTATGTGTTCAATACAGTTGCATCATTCAACATAAATGGCAAGGAAAATCTTAATGCAAAAACATTCATGATCGGATATGCAGATAACTTGTATGTTTCAAAAGACAATATGTACATATCATACCAGAAGAACCAGCCATATGAGTATTACACCAACTATAATGAGGATCGTTTTTACAAGGTTGTTGTTCAATTATTGCCAAGCAAAGTGCAAGATGAAATTATGGATATAAAAAATGACAATGGTTTAAGTTCATCTGAAAAAGGCAGCAAAATTTCATCAATAATCGAGGACATGTATAACAACATGGATGAAAAGGACAAGGAATCTCTAATAAACAGGATACAGGATGCAGTAACTGAATATGACATCAAGCAGGAACAAGAAAAAAGGAAAACAATAATACACAAGATAGCCATAAAAGAAGGCAGCATAGAATATCTTGCAAAAGGGGAAGTTTCAGGAAACCTGCTAAACCAGTTTTCAATGGATGAGAATGATGAATATTTAAGGGTTGCAACCACCACATATGTTTACATGGGAAAGTCAATGATGTACAACAATGTATATGTTCTTGACAAAGACATGAAAGTGGTTGGCAAAATAGAAGACATAGCCCCGGATGAAAGAATTTACTCAACAAGGTTCATTGGCAGTAAGCTTTATATGGTGACATTCAAGAACATAGATCCATTGTTTGTTATCGATCTCTCAGATCCAAATAATCCAGAAATACTAGGCAAGCTAAAAATACCTGGCTATTCAGATTACCTTCATCCATATGATAAGAATCATATTATAGGCATAGGCAAGGAGACAGAAGGCAATGAATGGGGCGGGATATCAACAAAAGGCATAAAGCTTGCCTTGTTCGATGTTTCGGATGTAGCAAATCCCAAATTAATTGACAAATATGAAATAGGCCAAGAGGGTTCTGACTCAGAAGCATTGCATGACCACAAGGCATTCTTGTTTGACAAGGAAAAGAACATACTTGCAATTCCAGTAAGGGAGACAAAAGGCCGCTATTACGATGAAAAATACGGATACTATAACTGGAGAGTCTGGCAGGGCGCATATGTATTCAGCATATCTGCTGATGAAGGGTTCAAGCTAAAAGGCACAATAACCCATTCAGATGCTGATGAAAACAGCAATGACTATTGGTATTCTCCAAATGCCGTAAGGCGTTCATTTTATATGGATAATGTGCTATACACAATATCAACAAAAAAAATAAAGGCCAATGACATAAATAATATAGACAATGAAATAAAAGAAATAGACCTCCCTTACGAAAATCCTGATTACCCTGTGACAATAATGCCATTAGGCATTGGTGTAACTGGTGTAGCAGAAAGTTCACCTGGAATCAGCAGCAGGGCTAAGTAAATTTCTTATTTTTTCAATGAAATCTTTGCTAGTATTTGGTTGTGCATTCTCCTCAAGAATTCAAGCTTGTCATCAGCTTTCATCAGGTCAAGATGCCCTTGCATGACTATGTTCAATGCAAATGGGCTTGGTATGCTGGTATTATGCTCCTTTATGGTTATGCTGCCATTTTCTATTTTTTTCAAAACATTTATTGAATTTTCAATGTCCATAAGGTCTTCCATTATTTCGCGCCTAGCCTCTTTCAATATAGGGAATTCATTGGATATTCTTCTTACTGCATTAAGCAATAAGGCAGATGACATCTGCTGCAAGCCAACATTTTTTGTTTTTCCCTTGTAGCTTCTTAGTATCATTAATGCCCTTGCAGCGCAATGCCTAAATCGCCTTCTTAGTATTTCTGTTTGTTCTATTGCAAGCGAAACTACCTGGCGAAGCTCATTGCTTTTCAAGGATTTAAGGGCTTTTACAGCATTAAGCTGCTTTTCAGAGGCAACATAAAATCCAGCATCGGTTATGCCTATCTCGACATCCTTGTGTTCAACTTTGGCAATTGCAAATGCTATGGCTATTGACAACACATCATTGACTCTCCGGCCAAACAATGTATGGAATATGCTGTAAACTCTTTTGTTTTCTTCGTCATTATAATGCTCTATTATGATCTTTTTTTCATGGGGAATTTCAAGATAATGGTATTGCCCATAAAAATAATTGTATATTGCGTTAAGTGAATTTTGGTCAACATGAAGATATTCTTTTATGAATCCCTTGATGTCTGATTCTGATTTCTTTTCCTTAAATCGGTCTTCTAATAATTTTCTAAATCTTTGTATGTCTAAGGCTAAATCAAAGCTTAGGGGCAACACATCAGAGAACCAGCTTGGCACGTTTGGCTGCTTTGTTGTTGATGCGCTGACAAATGCTGTCATGCCTTTTGCATGCCTGAATTCATAGACATTTCCGCCAAGCACAAAGACGTCTCCCTTGTTTAGCCTCTCTAAATATCCTTCATCTATCATGCCAATAATATTATTTCCAGCCTTTACCTTAACATGAGTTTCATCAGGAATTGTTCCTATGTTTGTCATGTAAATTACTCTTGCCAGCCTGCCTTTTTTTCCAATAATACCTGTTGATTCGTCATGCCATATTTTTGCATATATATGCCTGTCTTCTAATGAAATGTGTTTTCCTTTAAGGTAATCAATTACATCATTAAAATCGCTTTTTTTTAGCTTATTGTAGCAATAACTATTTCTAATCAGATTATACAAATCATTAATATGAATCTTATCTGCTATGGCTATTCCGTATATCTGCTGCGCAAGAACATCAAGGCAGTTTGTTGGTATATGGATCTTGTCTATCTTGTGTTCCACTATATCTTTTAATATCAGAGAGCATTCTATAAGATCATCCCTGTCCAGAACTATTATTCGGCCTTTTATTGTGTCATGCAATTTATGGCCTGCGCGGCCTTGCCGTTGTGAGGCTCTTGCAACTGATTTTGGAGATCCAAGTAAAATTACTAAATCTATATAACCGATATCGATACCAAGCTCTAAACTCGTACTAGAAACAACAACCTTCAACTCGCCGTTTCTCATTCTTTTCTCTAGCTCCAGCCTATGCTCCCTTGATAGCGAGCCATGATGGGCCCCAATGTTTTCAGTATATTCCTTAGGAAACTTGTCTTTCAGGAAATGGACTACTCTTTCGGTAGCAGATCTCGTGTTCGTGAATACCAGGGTTGTCTTGTGTTTTTGCACAAGGCCATGGATAATCTTGTACAGCTCATTATGCATATAGCCATATGTAGTATCCATCAGGCTGCTGACTGGGCTTAATACCTTCATGTCCAGTTCTTTAAGCAATGGCACATCAACAATTATGCAGTCCCTTTCCTTGTTGCCATTATAACCAACCAAGAATCTAGCTATTTCATCTAATGGTGAAATTGTTGCCGATAATCCGACCCTTGTCATCGCTGCAGATAATATATTAAGCCTTTCAATACTTAAAGATAAATGGACTCCTCTTTTATTTTCAGCCAATGCATGAATTTCATCTATTATGCACCAGTCAACATTTTTCATGTATTCGCAGAACTTGTAAGATGAAAGCAGTATTGCTAAACTTTCTGGAGTTGTTATAAGTATATGTGATGGTTTCTTTAGCATGGCAGTTTTTTCAGATTGCGTTGTATCGCCTGTTCTAACACCAATTCTTATTCCAAAATCTTTGCCTTCTTGCTCTTCCATCTCTTTCAATGGTGTAATTAAGTTAAAATAAACATCATTTGAAAGCGCCTTTAATGGTGAAATATATATGCAATAAACCTTGTCCTTAAGTATACCTTTTTGTGAGGAATCTATCAGCTCGTTCAATATTGAAAGAAATGCTGTTAATGTTTTACCACTGCCAGTACTAGCCGAAACTAGAATATTTCTTCTGGAATGAATTTCCATTATTGAATATAGCTGAGGCAATGAGAATCCCCTGAATTTTGAAAAGAACCAACTTCTAACTATTGGATTCAATATATTCTCTATTTCTTCACTTTTATTTGGTTTTATCTTAGGTGAAATCATGTTAGCCTCAATAAAACCTCTTTAAAGAAATATGCACTAAATTAAAGTCTATTTATAAATCATATTGTTTCTCTCTAGCCACTATAGTTTCTTGAATAAAATATCTCCTTTCTTAACGTTGTATTCCTTTATTATGCCGAACTTGCAGTCTTTCAATGTTCCTTGTTTAACACCCAATTGCAAATTTATCTTGTCTGCTGTACCAGGCATGAACGGCTGTATTAAAACATTTATTACTCTAATTGATTCCAGCAGATTATAAAGGCATTTTTCAAGCTTTTTGCCTTTTAACTCCCATGGCTTGTTTTCATTGACGTATTTGTTAGCCTCATTGACAAATTTCCAAATTTCACATATTGCATTATGCAGCCCATAATTGTCCATGTATGCCCTGATCTTTTCCATCTCTAATTTTGATTTCAAATTCTTGTCTACAGGGCATTTTTTAACAACCTTTAAGTTTTTCTCAACCAATGTCAAAACTCTGCTGACTAAATTTCCCAAGTCATTTGCAAGTTCATTGTTATGCCTTTTAACCAAGGCCTTTTCTGAAAAATCACCATCTTCACCGAATGGGATTTCCCTGATTAAAAAATATCTCAAGGAATCTACGCCATATCTTTCGGTTAAATAAAATGGAGAGATAGCATTACCTAGAGATTTTGACATCTTCTGCCCATTAATAGTAAAGTATCCATGAATAAAAAGAGTTTTTGGAAGCTCAGTTTTTGTAGCTAATAATAATGCTGGCCAAATTGTGGCATGGACTCTTAAAATGTCATTTGCCATTAACTGCAGGTCAGGTGGCCAGAATTGTTTAAATGTATTTGTTAGTTTTAGTCCAGTTACATAGTTCCAAAAAGCATCCACCCAAACAAAACAAGTATGTTTATTGTCAAAAGGAAGTTCAATCCCCCAATAAACTTTTTCTTTTAATCTTGAGAAAGAAACATCTTGTAATCCAGATTCAATAAAATGGATTATCTCATTTCTTTTTTTAATGGGAAGGATATTATATTTTCCAGTCTTGATTAGTTCTAAAAGTTGATCTTGAAACGCAGAAAGCTTGAAAAGATATGCCTCCTCTTTCCTTAATTCTGGCTCTTTTTTATGTAATGGACAAAGTCCGTTGACCAAATCAGATTTTGTCAAATATTGCTCGCAACCAACACAATAATATGATTCATAACTTCCTTTATAAATATATTTTTTATCATAAAGCTCTTGCAATATTTTCTTTACTTCTTTTTCATGTTCTTCATTTGTAGTTCTTATAAAAAAATCGTTGGATATATTAAGTAATTTAAAGGCCTGCTTGAATTTTTCCACAATTTCATCAACAAACTCTTTTGGTTTTTTTCCCGATATTTCAGAAATATCTTGTATCTTTTGCCCGTGTTCATCTGTGCCTGTTAAGAAAAATACTTTTTCTCCCTTAAGTTTATGCCATCTTGTAAATATATCAGCGGCTATGGTGGTATATGCCGATCCTGCATGAGGGTCTGAATTGGCATAATAAATTGGTGTTGTTATGTAGAATTTTTTTCTTTTCATATCTTTGTTCTTTCCTGGTTATTTATATCTTTTACTGCAACATCACTTTCTTACAATCAAATGTAACTATTTTAAAATGGTGAAATTAGAAAGATTTAAATAAATTTTGACCCGGTCTATTTCATGGTCATATTACACAAAGCACAAAATTTTGAGGAATTCCTGTTAAGCAAAGGAAATCTCTCTGTACAAGGCCCCAGAGTAACAGACTCCAATAAAAGTATCTGGTGTATTTACACATTATATCTTGATGATAAGCCAATCGGGCAATATTGTGAGGTCTACAGAGAAGATGAAATTCTAGCCAAGCAATGTTACAGCGGCATTATGCCTGGCTACAAGCCAAAAGATGGTCTTGAAAAGATGGATATCATACTTCTTGAATATACCCTAAAAGCAGGCTGCTCTTCAGAATTATTATTCTATGAAAGGACTGATATGCATGACAGCATACCTTTCCCATAAACTGCATTTATTATATATAACTGTTTTCAGCTGAAAAGTTATAACTTGCAGCAAAATCTGTATGCAAAAATTACAAATTCTCAAAAGGATGTTTTCCACCAATGCAATATGTGCAAAGGTCTTTCCTTTTCATTCCAAGCTTTTCAAATCCATTCAGCATTCCTTCCATAGAGAGGTAAAATGTCGGCATTCCAAGGTCAGCGCTTATTTCTTCTAGAGTCCTGTTGCTTTTTCCATCAATACTCCTTGCTATAAAATTATCATCCGGCGGCTGGTCAACACCAAACAAACAGCCTCTTTTAATTCCATCATCGCCAATTATACCTACTTGAGGAGTATAGCTTGCATGGATAGATTCTTTTACTCTTGCAATCTTATAAAGCAGTTCCCTCTCTCTCCTTGAATTGTTTCCTCTTATTGTGCTGTCATCCATTGAAAGAAGAGTCTTGCCATTGAGAGAATTTTCCATTTCAGGCAAAAGATGCAAGTTAGATTCTATTGAATCCCTTCTTTCGGCTTCTGTTGAGCCCATAAATGACCTTTCTCCCTTCATCTTATAGAAGACTGGCTTGAACTTTATGCCTCTTTTCGCTGCATATGATCTTCCAGCAAATTCCGGGCATCTAGGCAGGAAAGTAACCAATTCTATATCTGGTTTGAATTCATCAGCCATTGTTTCTCCATGGGTGATCCTTACCGTTCTTGCTGTAATTCCATTTAATGTTGATAATGCATCAGCAAGATAATTATATTCAAAAAAACAATATGCAGGCCTTGCTGCAACAACACTCTCCTTGCGGCAATTTCCATTTTCAGTAAAGTAATATACACAACCTGGTTCCAGGTCTTCAACAAAAGAACCGCCATTTTTAGTAAGAGCTGTATCTTCAGAAGCAGCAACATATTTGCCGTCTTTCCATCCTATAACACCAGGCTTTATCCCTGTTTTGTCTCTCAATACAATAACATCTTTCCTTCTTTTATCTGCTATTGCCAATGTATAAGCGCCAGGTATTTTCTTTAGCAGTTCATACTCACCTTTTTCCATAAAAAGATGCAAAAATGCCTCGCTATCACAGTCAGTTTTTAATTTTTCCTTGTCCACATTGCAAAAATATTCATTGTTAATCTGCCCATTATGTACTATGACTGCATCACAATTCAAAATGAAAGTGTGGTTTCCCCTTTCATATACAGTTCCGCCTATGGCATGCGGATGTGCATCTTCCAAAATTCTGTCCTTCCTGCCGCGCGTTGCATACCTAACATGCGTCATAAACATGTTGTAATCATGGCCGGGGAATATTTTATGCAAGTCTGTTATGTCAAATGTAGTTATGGGGCCCTTCCATTTTAATACATCTATACGCTCATTGCTTATGGCTGCAATTCCTGCAGCTTCCCTTCCCCTGTGTTGCAGGTCCTTTCCAAAAGAATATGCATCATGCAGTGTATGAGTTACTGCGAAACCGCAATTATGCCTTAAATAATCATCGCTCACTAAATCCATAGACCTAAAAAAACTTATGATTTTTTAAAGGATTATCTGGCAAGAGATATATATTGCAGAAACCATATCTTGGTGCATTGAGTGAAATTAGTTACTACTTAAAAATTGCTAATTTAGAAAGATTTATAAGAATTTGCATATCAATATATCATATTAGAATATAATAAAATGGCATTAGAAGAAATAACAAATAAATACAGTAGAACCAACAAAAATGATAAGAATGGTTGCGAAAACATATATGCAATGCAACAAAGAAAAAAATCGATTTTCTCTTATAGAAATGTTGGTTGCATTAGGCATAGTATCTGCTTTGACAGCCCTTGCAGCACCAATCATATCTGGAGCCAGGGAAAAAGCAAGGAATTCTGCCTGCGAAGGCATGTACAAGCCAGTAATTACTGAACTTACAAATAGTTTAGACAATGAATTGGAGGGTGGCAATGGTGATGCAGATTCAATCATCCAGGATTTCCTCTATAAATCTCGCTTCGAAAGAAACCCCCGCAACAAAAGACAAAAAGCATATATTCTATATAATCCAACTGCAGTGAATTCAAGGCCAGCGTCATGCCAAGTAGCGATGTATCCAAAAGGTAGAGACATTATACTAATCGGCCAAGAAGTAGAAAATGATTCTAGCTATAGAACAGCAAGAATACAAATAAACTAACAACATTTCGAAAGATATAAAAGAACGCATTTCTAATCATTTCTAATAATTCAAGAAGAGGTGATACACCATAATAAAATTCGATGCTGTTGGACCTGAAAAGATCATAGAAGTTTATGATGCAAAAACAAAGATGCATGGCTTTTTGGTAATTGACAATACCAATCTTGGTCCTGGCAAGGGCGGAATAAGAATGACTTCCAGCGTTAATATGGAAGAGGTTGCAAGGCTTGCCAGAGTTATGACATTTAAAACTGCATTGGCAGGGCTGCCTTTTGGTGGGGCTAAAGCAGGCATAGTGGCTGATGTTAAAAATCTAAGTGCAAAACAAAAGGATGAAATTATAGCCAGCTTTTCCAAGGCCATAAAACAGGAATGCCCAAGCGTTTATGTTGCTGCACCTGACATCAATACAGGCGAGCATGAAATGGAAGTTTTTGCAAAAGCTAATGGCTCAATGAAATCATGCACTGGAAAACCGCTAAAAATGAGGGGATTGCCTCATGAGCTGGGCAGCACTGGAATTGGTGTTGTGCAGGGCACTTTATGCGCTTTAGAGGTATTGAACTTAGACATAAAAAAAATAAGATTTGCTGTAGAAGGGCTTGGGAATGTTGGATTGTACAGCGCCAAGTATCTTAGTGAAGCTGGTGCGAAGTTGGTTGGCGCTTCTGACTCCAAAGGCTTCTTGTATGATCCCAATGGAATTAATTTCAATGCGCTGGAAAAGATAAAGAATAGAAATGGTAGCGTGTTGGATTACAAGGGCGGCAAAGTATTGCCAAATAAAGAGATATTAAATGCCAATGCTGACTTGCTTGTAACTGCTGCAATACCAGATCTTGTAAAGGAAAGTGATGTGAAAGATGTTAAATTCAAGGTGATCATTGAGGGCTCGAACATACCAATGACAGCTAATGTCGAAAAAATGCTGGCTAAAAAAGGGATTGTTATAGTGCCTGATTTTGTAGCTAATGCAGGCGGAGTAATAAGCTCTTATATTGAGTATATCGGGGGCAGCAAGGAAAAGATGTTCAAGCTAGTTAAGGAAACTGTTTGCAGGAATACAAAAGATGTCTTAAACAATGCCATTAAAAACAATTTAACGACAAGAGAAGCAGCCGAAGAAATAGCGAAGAAAATACTGAGAAAAAGGAAATGAAGAATGATTATGATAAAAAAGTTATGGATGAAATCAATAGATATTATGACAAAAGGAAATATGATATAAGGCAAAGACTGGCAGAGTTTAAGCATAACAATGACTTGTTTTACGAACTTTGCTTCTGCATTCTAACACCGCAAAGCAATGCAAAAAAATGCTACGAAGCTGTAAATATTCTAAAGAAAAAAGATTTTATTAAAAAGGATTTTGATACTAAGTCAATATTGCATGCAAGAACCAGGTTTTACAAGAACAAGTCCAAGTACTTAAAACTGGCAAAAAATAATTTCGATGAAATCAAGAAAAATATGAATGCTGATGGCTTTAAAACCAGGGAACATCTTGCCAAAAATGTAAAAGGCCTTGGATATAAAGAAGCTTCTCATTACCTAAGAAATATGGGCTATAAAGACCTGGCAATATTAGATAGGCATATACTAAGAAATTTGCATAGGCTTGATGTCATAAAGGAAATGCCAAGGACATTAACCAAGAACAAATATATTGAAATTGAAAATGAATTCAAGAAATTCTCCAATAAGATAAAAATACCCATGGATGAGCTGGACTTGTTGTTCTGGAGTCTTGAGACCGGAGAGGTCTTTAGGTAGTTTGCAACAGCATAGTTCACTAGTTAACTATTTCATGTGAATTTCAATTACATCATTATCCTTCAAAACATAATCAAGCCCCAAACTTTGCCCTGGGAACTTGGAAGAGCCCCAAACTCGAGCAAACCTGAAATTCTTCAAGAAATCCTTATGCACGAACAAGGCTAGATCTTTTATTGTTGAGTTCTTTTTCATTGCTATTGGCGGATAATCCTTTTCTTTTCCAGGGGCCTTTGTATATACCTTGATCAGGTTTAGTTTTTTCCAGATTGCCTCTTTTATGCCTTCTACA
>Ga0209541_10009596_pt1 | contig 15649 bp, 21 predicted proteins | sample RifCSPlowO2_01_FD_184027 | JGI IMG/M metagenome (GOLD analysis project Ga0209541, IMG submission 184027) | Groundwater microbial communities from Rifle, Colorado - Rifle CSP2_plank lowO2_0.1 (SPAdes) (version 2) | ecosystem: Environmental > Aquatic > Deep subsurface > Groundwater | place...
AATTGCAGCAAAACAAACCAATAGAGCACAATGGGAAAAAAATTATGCCTGATGATGCAACCTACATCGAAAATGGCAAAAAAATCGCTTATATAACAGATACAGTATTGTGCGATAATTGCTACAAAATAGCAGATAATGCCGATTTGTTGGTTTGCGAAGCAACTTACTCTTCAAAACTAGTTGACAAAAGCGAGGAATATGGGCACATGACAGCCAAGCAGGCTGCTCAGGTTGCGAACAAGTCGAATGCCAATCAGCTCGTTTTGATACATTTCAGCGCAAGGTACAAAAACACGCAGGAATTGGAGGAAGATGCAAGGGATATTTTTAACAATGTTATTTGCGCAAAGGATTTTATGAAGATTGAGCTGTAAAATGGGCAATAAAGGCAAAGGTTCCAAAGCTGAAAGGGAGTTGCTGCATATGTTCTGGGCAAAAGGTTTTGCAGCAGTAAGGTCCGCTGGCTCTGGCTCAATGAAATACCCCGGACCGGATTTGATTGTAAGCAATAAGACAAGAAGATTGGCTGTTGAATGCAAGTCAACAAAAAAGAAAAAGCAATATCTTGATAAATATGACATTGAGCAGCTTAGGGAATTTTGCGACATATTTGGCGCAGAGCCATGGTTTGCTGTCAGGTTTGCAAGAACGAACTGGCTGTTTTTAAGCTTAGACGATATAGAAAAAACAGAAAATGGCTATGTTATAGATGCTAAAGTTGCAGAAAGAAAAGGTTTGTTGATTGATGAAGTTATTAAATGAAAATAATCAGTGCCTTTTTCTCACAGCTCTTTCAATCTTTATTTCCTCTCTTATGATTTTATCAACAACTCTTTCAATATGCATCTCTATCCTTGCAATTCTGCGCTCCATCAAAACCAGAATGCGCAAGGAATAAACTATAGCTGCAAGAGTGCCAATGATAATTGCAAGTGTTATCTCCTGAACACCAAAAACCATCCAATCACCTCAATTTTTGATTTAAGGCATATTTATTTGCTTATTTAAATAGTTTTCGAAAGTTCACACTTTAATCTCAGTTTTCTTTTCTTTAACTTTATTTCCCCTATTAATAAGCCAAGCCTTTCTTGTTGTGTACTGTGCAGGATTCTTTATCTTTGAACAGAAATTGTCAGGATTGCAAATGCGCAAATCTGAATAATAGTTCTGCTGGCTTGGTAATGGCGTGTTATTTTCTCTTTTTGGGCAGTTTGGAGGCAGAATCTTTTTTTGCATCTGCTTGTGGTATCTTAATTGTCCAAGAAGATAGACCTCTCTTAACGGTTCTTTGTTTTTTGTGTTCCATTCTTTAAGCCTTTTCTCTACCATATCATAATCCCAGCCAATAGAAGTGAAGTAATTGACTAAAATAAACAAAGCTCTTTTTCTTCCGTCATCAAGCCCATTCAAAATAAACTTAATGCAGGGTGGAAATAATTCCTCTGGCAAAGCTTTTTCCGGAACTTCAAATTCTTTTCCTTCTCTTAATTTAATAGCTTCATGTTTAATGCTGAAGTCAAAAGCTTCCATCAGCAGCTGCTTTGCCTCATTTTTTTCAGCATTAGGCTTGTCAAGAAACCTGTGCCTGCTTATCCTTACATTCTTAGGAACTGCAAATTCTTTTTTGAAAAGCATAACTTTTTCAGGATTTAAAGGAGTTGAAACCAAGCCGGATTTTTCATGAAGAGAATATGGCATTCTGTAAAGATGCCGTGAAGAGATAAGCAAAGTGTCTATATTTAAGAATGGCTCTGCATTCAAAGCCCTTACATTATTTATGTGATATACTATATCGCCTGATTTTTTCCCTGTTTTTTCTATTATGGCATTGAAATTGTTTTTCTCAAAATCCATTATTTTTTCCCCAAGAGGCCGCTTAATCATTTCTTTTATGTAAAGGGCTATATTTCTCGGAGCATCAGGAAAAAGATTTTTTGTTTCCTCATTCCTAATTTTTTCAGGAAATGCCTCAAATGGTACTCCAATGTGAAAGCCCCTGTTGCCTGAAAATTTGCATGAAATAGACTCCACATTATGAAACATCAAAGCCTTAATAACCAAGTCAGCTGCAATCTTCGAATAGTCAAAAAATCCGCAATCAATGTCCAGAACCAAGTCCCATCCGATCCTTAAGTTCGCTAATTCCTGCCTTTTTAATGAAGTGTCGAGTTGCAAGGCATTTCTCCAAAGCTCTTCTGAAGCATGAAAAGAAGTTGCGCCTTGCTTTGCAAGCTCCAGCACGTCGCTAGTATGCCTTAAAACATCAGGCCTTTTGGAAAAATTATCATTAAACTTCGCAGCAACCTCCCTGTCCTTGGAATTAGCAATAATCTCTTCCTGAATATCAGCTCTTTTGTAGTGGCTTAAGGAAATGCTTAAGGGAATCATGATTTTGGGTATGTTTTTTGTTATATAAGGTTTTTGATATTTGTATACAAATAAAAAACATTTAAAAACTCAAAGCAAATAAAATAAAGATAATGAGCAAACAAATAGATGAATTTAACAGCTTTATTGAAAACACTAAAAAATCAGAGATTTTTGGTGCGAGAAAATTCAATGGATTTTCTGCACACAAAATTCAAAAATTTTGTTGTGTCCCGAGAATTTATGAAATTCTCGATGAAATAAAAAACTCAAACATTTTGGTGATAGTTGAAGGCAAGAAAGACAAAGCAGCATTGCAAAAATTGGGAATCAGCAACATCATGGAATTGAGTAAAAAGCCTTTATTCCAGATTGTTGAAGATGTTGCTGACTCTAATGAAGAGTGCGTCATCCTTACGGACTTGGACAAAAAAGGGAAAGAAATTTATGGAATATTAAACTCAAACCTGCAAAAAAATGGAGTGAAAGTCAACAATAAATTCAGGGAATTCCTGTTCAGGCACACAAAATTAAGACAGATTGAAGGGATTGACACTTATTTAGAGGCTTTCTAATCTTTTAATTCTTTCAGTAATATCAGGATGTGTTGAAAACAAATTATTGACCCTGCTTTTGAAATTCCTCAATGGATTCTCTATGAAAAGATGCGCAGTTGCCTTGTTTGCAGCCTCTACTAACGGTTCTTTGTCATTTTTTATTTTCTTCAACGCATTTGCTAATCCATCAGGGTTTCTTGAAAGCAAAGCACCATCTGAATCTGCAAGAAATTCTCTTTGCCTGTTGACAGCAAGCTTTATTAGTTGCGCTATTAAAGGAGCCAGAATTGCCAAAACCAACCCAATAAGCATTATTATGATTCCAATAATGCCGCTTCCTTTCATGTCCCTTCTTCCACCTCTTCCATAAATCATACTTCTAAGGAAAAAATCACTCAACAAAGCAATAATACCAACAAGAACAACAACAAACATCATCATCCTTATGTCATAATTTCTTACATGAGCAAGCTCATGGGCTATTACGCCCTCTAGCTCGTCCCTTTTGAGCCTTTGGATTGCTCCTGTTGTGACAGTTACAGAGGCATGTTTTGGATCTCGGCCAGTTGCAAAAGCATTGATTGCAGAGTCATTAATAACATAAATTTTTGGGGTTGGAATTCCTGCTGCAATTGCCAAGCCTTCAACTGTGTTGACAAGGTGGGGATATTTTTTTCTGTCAGCCAGCACTGCACTGCTCATGCCCAATATCAATTTGTCTCCTGAATAAAAGCTTATTAATGTCATTATTGTGGAAAAAATAATTGCAAAACCAAGCCCAATGAAAGCATCTCCAAGATAAAGCCCAAAGGCATAGCCTAAAAATCCAATAATGATAAAGAAAAAAGTAATCAAGAGTATTGATTTTCTTTTATTTAAAGAAATATGTTCATATAAATTCATCTTAAAATTCTACTTTGACAGGCTTTTTCTCTCCTTCTGCAGTCTGGAAGAATTCCCTTTCCTTGAAACTAAGCATGTTTGCAATTATATTGCTGGGAAACTGCTGTATTTTGTTATTTAAAACCATTATGTTGTCATTGTAAAACTGCCTTGAGAAAGCAATCTTGCTCTCAGTTCCAGACAGCTCTTCCTGCAACATCTTAAAATTTTCAGAAGCCTCTAGCTTAGGATAGTTTTCAGCCACTGCAAAAATTGTCTTCAATACATTGCTTATGGCATCGCTTGCTTTTGATTTTTGGCTCATCGAGCCAGAAATTAAGCTAGACCTCATTTTTGTTATTTCTGTCAATGTGCCCCTTTCATGCTTCATGTAGCCTTTTACAGTATTGACAAGGTTTGGAATCAAATCATACCTTCTCTTCAATTGAACATCAATCTGGCTCCATGCATTATCTACCCTGTTTCTTAGCATTATCATGCTGTTGAATGTTATAACTATGTATAAGACAATTAATGCCAAAATTCCAACTATTGACCATAAAATAACATTTGCTATTAAAACCACCTTAAGATATAGTTTTTTGTTAATTTATAAAGGTTTGTAACCACAATAAAAACACTAAACATTAAATTTTTAAATGTCAAAAATTTACTAATTTTTGAGCATCTTAAAAATCGAAGATTTTTAATATAAGGAAAACATACTCAATTACTATGTCAATAAAAAATCAAGTGAAAACAGCAGTATTGTTGGCTTTACTTACAGCTCTATTGTTGTGGGTAGGCAGCTTATTTGGCAGAACTGGCTTAGTTTTTGCAGCAATATTTGTAGGCTTGATGAATATTGGCTCTTACTGGTTTTCAGACAAAATTGTGCTTTGGATGTACCGTGCAAAAGAGGCAAAGCAAAGCGAGTACCCAAAATTGTACAAGGTTGTGAAAGAAGTTTGTAAATTAAGCGGATTGCCGATGCCTAAGGTTTATGTTATACCAAATAACTCACCTAATGCTATGGCAACAGGCAGAAACCCAAGCCATGCAGCTGTTGCAGCAACAGAGGGCATTTTAAAAATTTTGAGTGAAGAAGAATTGAAAGGAGTTATTGCACATGAGTTTTCCCATATCAAAAACAGGGATATTTTAATTTCAACGATAGTTGGGACTATTGCAGGTGTTATTTCCTATATAGGCGCTATGACAAGGTGGTCAGCAATTTTTGGAGGTGGCAGAGACGATAACAGAGGAAGCAATTTAATTGGTTTATTGGTGTTGGGGATAATAACCCCGTTGGTTGCAGCGCTGATCCAATTAGCAATTTCAAGAAGCAGAGAGTATCTTGCTGACGAGACAGGCGCTAAAACTGTTAAAAATGGAGATGCCTTGGCAGACGCTTTGGAAAAGATAGAAAAGAATGTTGACATCAACCCAATGAGATTCGGAACAACTGCCACTGCCCATTTGTTCATAAGTTCGCCATTTCGTGGACAAGCTTTTCTCAGCCTTTTCTTAACACACCCGCCTACTAAAGAGCGTACTCGAAGACTCAGAGACATGAAGTTTTAAGCTTCTCTTTCTTTTTCCTTCATCCTTTTCCTGTGCATCTCTTCAAGCTCATCCAGGATTTCTTTTGTGGTCCTTTTTCTTTCCCTGTCCCATTTATCAACTTCCAGTTCAGTTCTTTTTTTTGCTTCTTTAGTTTTTTTAATCTCTTCTTTTTCCGGCTTTTTCTCTGTTTTTGTTTCAGGTTCCTTGCTTTGCTTTCTTAATTCCAAGCCATAGGCTTTCCCAGCGACACCTGCCCCTAAAAATATAATGCCCAATACAATAATAAAACTGGTGTAAGTCCTTAAAATCATAAGCAGTATAACGCTTATAATCGCTTTTACATTTAAAGAGAATGTGCCTTGCAATATTGATGACAATATAGGTGTTGTGTCGATGCCGGCAAGCTTGTCATAGGCTATGATGGCAGCATAAGGTAGCAAAATCAGAATGCCAATGCTGAATGAAATATTAGTTAATGCAATTATAAACACTTTGATATCCATCACGAATAAATACAATAAAACCAACAAAACAAGCAATACTGCAAAATAAATTATCTTATTTTTATCCAAAAAATTGATTGCTGCATTATATTTTTCCAAAGGACTGTATTTTGACACTTCAAATTGCGCCGGCACAGCAGTCCCTATGACACTGGAGAAAAAATCATTGTCATTGATTTTTCCGCTTTTATAATCATTACACAATGCGCCTATTTTTTTAAAATCTATCGTTAGAAAACCATTACCTATACTTTTTTCACCTAAGCCAGAGCAATCGACTGTTAATTTGCTTACAACCTCTTTCTGTATTTCCGGAGAAGAATACTGGAATATGTCTGTAAAAAGGCCTTTTATTAATGCCGGCATATCTAGGGCCGCTGTAGAGAATATCAGGGTTATAAGAAGCAGGATAAACAGGTTTTTTACAATCCAAATGGCGATTTTCCTAAGCATTAAATAAAAAACCAGAAATTAGAATATAAAGATTTCCAATCTTAATCTTCCTTGTACTCCTTCTCAACAACATCCTTTATCTGCTTTGCTTTTTGAGGGCCGATTTTTTCTACTTCTTGAAGTTCTTTTTCATCTGCATTTATAATGTTCTTTATTGTTTTGAAATGCTTTAACAATGGCTTTGCCAATGACAACCCCATGCCCGGCAATGAGCTTACAACATATTCCTGCTGCTCTTTTAATGTTGCTGGCTTTCTGTCTGCATGCAGGCTAAACTCCTTTCCAGTTTCATCCTGCTCGCGTTTTGCAATTATCTGCAATAAAGCAGATGTCTCTTTGAAATTCTTTGTCTGTATAATTGGAATCCCATAAGAAACTGCAATTGTAGCCATCATGCCCAAAATGGAATTGTGGTGGACATTCCTCACAGCATAAATGTCTTGAGTGCCTTCAATCACAATAACCGGCCTTTCAAAATTATTTTTCAGATTTTTTATTTGCTGCAATAACCTTCCGTCAATAATCGAATCAACAAAGTCCTCGACTGTTTTTATCTCTATGCCGCATCTGGAAGAAACAACGTAATCAGCATTTTCTAATTTTTCCAGATTAATAACAATATTATTCTCAGCAAGTTCTTTTATGACACCGCTTCCTTTCTCCCTATAATCAGCAAATATTTTTGTTTTCTGCTCAATAAATTTTGTTATCGGCAATTCCTTTTTTTCGTAAGAGGAAAGGCTGAGCTTTTTCCTTAGATTTGCAAGGTTCCTGTACATCTTCTTTTCCTTGTGATGGGCAACCCATTTATACGCCTCGTCTCTTGTGCCTTTTGTCATCAGCACAATTACCCTGCCTTTTTCCTGCCTTCCGGTCCTGCCTCTTCTTTGTATGCTCCTTATTGCGCTTGGAATCGGCTCGTAAAAAATCACTATATCAACCTTAGGGATGTCAAGCCCTTCCTCTCCAATAGAAGTTGCAACAAGCACATTGAACAAGCCGTTTCTAAAGTCTTCAACTATCTGTTTCTGCTCTTTCTGGCTCAACCCAGTTTCATTTTTTTTCTGCTGCCCGACAAAAATTCTGGCATTAACACTTTGAATCTTATTCAATTTTTCAATAACGTCAAGCGCATTGTCCCTATATTGATTGAAGACTATAATCTTTATATTTTCATTCTTTTTTATTTCATCCTCAACAATCTTCTGCAGTTCTACCAGTTTAGGATGCTCAACTTTTTCTTCATATAAAATTCTCGCCTTAATCATTGCAGATTTGAAATTTGAATCGCTCATGATAGACTTTATGGCTTTGGTCTTTGATGTTCTGGATTCATTAACTAACCTTTCAAGATACTTGTGCAGTGCAGCTATTCCCTGCGTTTCAAGCAATTCAAGCGCATGATAAACTTTCATAACCTCTGCAAGCAGGGAAATAGCATTCCAAACAACAAAATCCTTTTCTCCCTGCGCAATCCTGCCTCTAAGCTCGGCCTGCAACTGCAATAAATCAGATTTTGTCACATACTTTAAATCAGCTCTTCTCAAAACACCCCATTTCTTTAGTTTCTCAGATCTTTCCCTTAAAAATAAAAGAAGAAACCTTTGTATGTCTATAAAAACTCTAGGCAATTCTACATTAAACCAATCAACCTGGATTTCCTGTATGTACGGCTTTACGTCAGGATCCTCATCAGTCCTTACTTCAATGTCCTCAATGAAAAGGTTTTTGCAGACTTCCTGTATCTTGTCCATGTCGCTTCCTGGAGAGGCTGTCAAGGCAATAATCCTCGGATAACTTGAAAGCTTCATGAATTGCTTTGCCACAAAAACATATGCATAGTTGCCAACTGCCCTATGGGCTTCATCAACGCCTAGCAAGCATACATCTTCAAGATTTATTCTCCTGCTTATTATGTCATTTTCCAGCCCCTGCGGCGTTGAAAAAATTATTTTTGAGCTTTTCCACAATTCTTCTCTTTTTTCAGGGCTTACCATGCCAGTAAAGACAGCCATCTCATCTCCATTAATTTCAAAATGCTTCCTGAACACATTCATATACTGATCTATTAACGGCTTTGTCGGTCCAATAAAAAGCACTCTTGAATTTGGGTACTGCTTAAGTCTTTGGGCAGCAAGCATCAGGAAAATATTGGTTTTGCCCATTCCTGTTGGCAGTACAACTAAAGTGTTTTTCTCAGCAGCTGTAGCAAGAATTGTCTGCTGGTACAGCCTCGGTTCAAAGTTTTTAATCATAAGAATGGAGTATTTTTTGGGTTTATAAGTTTATTGAAATAATAATTCCTAAAAAACATCACTTCGCAATTTCAACAATCAATTCGGCTTTCTTAACACCGCTGGAAGGCCAATAGGAGATTATCTTTGTTTCATCTTTCATTGTAAACTCAGCAGTTAGTGGATGTTGCCATTTTAATTTATATTGAATAGTTGGGAAAGGGCCCTTTATGTCCAAGCCTGCAAAATAGATTGAATCATCTCTGAATTTGAAGTTTATCTTTATGGTATCATTAATTTTTGCCTGTATTTTATTTGGATAAAATCCATTGTCATCTGCTTCGATTGTAAACTCATTTGTTTGTTGCTCAATTTTTGGTACATAATCAGATTCTACATTTATTGTAATAGATTTAGCAACTTTTGGGATTAATAATGAGTGGTCGCTTTTTACAAGCTCCGCAACAATTGAATATTTGCCTGATGCAACATTTTCAAATGTAAAAGTGGTTTGATGCCCTAGTTTTTTCTCGCTGTCCAGCCAGACATGGAAATGCCCCTCGCCTTCTTTGACGGGCTCGCCTACAGGCACTAGTTTAAAATTTTCAGCCTTTAACTCTACAGTAACTTCCGAGCTTTTAATTAGGTCATTATCTTTCGGGGAGATAATTGCTAATTTTGGGCTTAATACACCTATTTCAGGCTCTTTAGCAATCTGCTGAATATCTTCATCGGCATTGATTCCAGTTGTCCTTATGTATGCACTGTCTATGATGTTTCCTTCAGCTTCGGAAGATTCTATCTTAATTTTTGCCTGGGTGCAAGAAGTAATTAAAATTATCAACAAAATAAAATAAAAAAGCCTCATTTTCTAAAATCTGATGTCTTTTAAAATCTTCTTATCATAAAATTTATAGCTTAAAATCGCCCCAATCACAAACAACGCAATTACAATCCTTTTGCTTCCATAATAAACACCAATCAAATAGCCAATGACAAACCCAGCAATAATCATAAAATAAGGAAACTGTATCTTGTTTTTCCTTTCATAAATCAATCTTCCTGCAAAAATTCCACAAAGGAGTATTATAGTATAGCTTATAAATGCGCTCGGCGCTGAAAAAGCAATAAGAATCCCAATTACCATAAGCACTAAAAAGAAAAATTCCATCCAGTTCCTGTAAAACTCAAACATAAAAGCACCTACAAAGGACCTTTCCACAGCTTTCTTTCAAAGCTTATGTAATATGTCAGCCACAATACAACTCCAACTAAAAATGAAAGCACCAATGCAAAAAATATCGGCACATTGACCACCATCAGGATGGTTGAAACAACAATTGCCGGAAGCGCAAACGCATAAAGCATCCTGCTTCCAAAGTATATTTTGCTTCCGTCCAAAGGCGGAATCGGCAGCAAACTCGTTATTGCATAGATTACATTAAGCACTATCGCTTTTTGTATCAAGGGATTTGGAGAGAAGGTGCTCAATACTTTCAATAAGATTATCAGCATTAAAGTGAAAAGCGGGCCTGCCAAAGCAACCATTGCCTGGCCAAAATAGTTTATGCCGTACCTAAACCAGCCAAGGCGATGAGAGGCAATATGGTGAAGCAAGAAACCGGATGGAACAATAAGCCACAAGCTTCCATTTGTTGCAAATGCAACAACTAAAGCAGCTAACAATCCAAAAGACCATAACTTGAATTCAACCCTATAGCCGATAGCCAACCCCCAAAGGCGCTGGCCGGCATCGTGGACAAGTATTGACAAAGCAACAATTAATACTGCATTGAATAAATTGTAAAGGCCAACTGCCAAATCAAACTCTGTTGCGCCCCATTCCTTGAAAGAGATTATGAATGCGATTGCAAGGATAGATATTATCAAGCCTCTCAATTCGGATGAAGTAAATCTATAGTACCTTTTTATTTTATCAAGCATATCAACTAATTCTGCCATATTAGCTCAATTGGAAATACAATATTTAAACATATCGAAATGCAATGCATTTTTATCCAACATTGAAGCTAAAGCTGATTTTAGGTTCTTTTACTAATTTTAAAACCTCATCAATATGCCCAGCTCCCAAAACAACAAGGATTTTCTTGTCTGGAGCAGAATTCATCAGATTTTTTATATTTTTAGCAATGACAACATTTCTCTCCTCAATCAAAACCTTAAAAAGATTAGGATAGCGCTCTTTCAGCTGATTTGTTAATCTTTTGATTACCTTCTTGTCAGGAACTGTTGCCAAGTCAAATTCAATCTCATTCTTCCTCACAAAAATTGCCTTGAGCAAATCGGCCAAGAAATTCATTTTTTCTTTCCATGTTATGGAATTTGAAAGCCTTTGCAGCGTTATTTCTATATCCTGGTCTATCATTGCTATTTTAATTCCTTGCTTTTTTGCAATCCTTATTGCCTGCCTCATTTCAGCCCCTGGGGAAACTCCGACAAGCTTGCCAAGCTTTTTTTCTGCCCATGCCCCGAACAAAGAAAACAGAAAGCCTTTAAATCCAATGCGCTTTATGTTGCTTAACTCTATTTTTCTTGGGCCTTTGCTGACCAAAGCATGCAACCTTCTTTTGTCAAGCTCCAAAGCGATAATATCAGGTTTTTCTTCTTCTATATATTTTTTCACTTCATCTAAGCTTTGCTTTGCTATATGGGATGTGCCTAAAAAAACCAGATTTTTGTAATTCATGAGTTGCAAGAAAACAGCAGTTTTTAATAAGGCTTTCCAAAACATTTAAATACTTCAATGGTTCAAATTCGTTGGGCTTTATGCCCAACTTGATTAAGGTGTCAACTGACTTTGCAGTTGAGGTGATTTGAAATGCTGAAAATGAAAAAGATAAGCGAAACTTATGATATGAGAGTATTTACCGATAATGGAGAGTACTTTGGCGATGTTGAAGAATCTATAGTGACTCAAAACAAGGTTTTTGGATGGAGGGTAAGGGCAACCAAGAACTCATTCTTGAACAAGGTGTTAGGTTCTGCAAAAGGAGTTATTGTACCCCACCAACTTGTGAAGTCAATCGGCGACATTATGATAATAAGCAAGGCAGCTGTTCCTTCTTATGAAGGAAGCGAGAAAGAAGCTAAAGAAGAGGATTAAATTTTTTAATTTTATTTAAGAGGTGTTCTATGAGTTGGCTTGGAGACTTTCTTTTTGGTAGAAAGTCTGAAGAATGGTATAAAAAAGAATTAGAATATCTTTATTCTAGACGTCATCAACGAATTGACTATGTAGCTAGAAAGACAAAACAGAGAGAAAGGGGGGACGAGCAATCTATTGAAAAATCTTTTGCATTGGGACTTCCATCAATATCTGAAGCTGAAAGTCAGGTTAGAGAAATAAACAAACAGATTGAAAAGATAATAAAAGATATGAGGAAGTATGGTTGTAATGTCCCAAAAGATCAATATATAGAAGGATTATCAAACGATCTAAAGAGGTATGTATATACAGCAGCACAAATACAAGAATTTTTGAAGAAATTTGTTCCAACAGTTTGATAAAAAATATTAAAACATCAAAAAAGCTAAAAGCTTAAAACCCTTGCATTGCAGTAAGGACAATTTCTCGGCTTTTTCGTTTCCGGATCAATCTTAAATTTATAGCCGCAGGAAGTGCACTTGTGCGAAATCTTTGATGTTTTTGGCTCTTCTGTTGCTTTTTCTTCCCTTTCATCAAAAATCTTTGATTTTTGAGTGTGCTCAGAAACGCCATGCGTTTCTGACATATGGAAAATATCTTGTTGTATCTCTTTGCGTATGCCTTTGTTTTTTATACAATCAATGCAAATCATCTTTTTCTCATCCAAATCAAGCTTCAAAGAAGAAGCTGGAACTTTATTGCCGCATTTCTTGCATGGAACCATAACATCCTGCATTTTAGAAATCACCCTTCATTTTTGAGGCATCAGCTATTATCTTTGCTGTGCTGCCTTTGATCATTAATGAGCCAGAAGCGCCGCAATAAGGGCAAGTGCTTAAAGCCAAGTGCTTTGCCCTTGAAAAATTATACTTGCATGCTTTGCAGAAATATTCTTTAACTGAAGATTCTTGTTTTTGTGTTTTTGATTCAAACTTTGTATCTTGTTTTTGAACTGATTTTCTTTCAAGGCAGTTTCTGCACACAAGATTTTTGCCATTAGGATTCATGCGCATCATATTCATAGCATACTCATTTCCACACTTGTAGCACTTTATCTTGACACCAGTGTTTCTTTCGATGATCTCACCTTTTATTTTTAAATTGAAAAATTTTTGATGGCGTAAATATTTAAATATTGTGATTTATTCTTTTGCATGTTTTAATACGGCTGTGGTCTAGCGGTATAATAACGCTAAAAGACACGACCTTCCCAAGGTTGTTACCCGGGTTCGAATCCCGGCAGCCGTAGTTTGATGTTCAATGTATATCGCCGTAAATAAAAATATCCATGGCACAAAAATAATATTTGATAGATTTTGACAATTTTATCGAGCAGATTAGCGATAGTCGTACTTTCATTGCGAGCATTTATAAATATAGTTTGATTCCAATGTACTATGGGAAGAAAAGACAAGCCAAAAAAAATAAGCGCTAAAAAAGAAAGGTACGCTAAATTTCGGAAAGAAAAACCAACAATGCTGACAATGACTTCCCCAGAGCTCACAGAAGAGCAAATAAAAGAAAGGAGGCAGGACGAGCAGAGAATAGGAGATTTCTGGCGAAACTACAGAAGGCCGCCGCAAAGGTTTGTTTCTGAAAGAAAAGCCAGAAGCAAAAGATAATTCTGTCAAATTCTAAGGCTTAATTGTATGAGACTTATTAGTTCGGTGCCTGGTTTTCTTTCTTAGCCTATGGCAGCCGTATTCTTTTAGAAACTTATCAAAAATCTTAAGATTTTTGGGAAGTCAGAAAAAACTAGATTTTTTCGATACTTATTTATACACAAACACAAAAGTTATTGCCATGGTATGGGGCTTTTTTCATGAGATTGGAAGGAAGATAATCCACATCACAATTCTTATAGTTCTTGCAGCTTATTTCTTTATAGAAAGCAGCCTTGTTAGCGCGGGCTACACAGCAGCCCTTGCAAAGCAGGTGGCTTTGCTTTTCCTTGTTGCATTGCTGATTGTTTTTCTGGCACTCGAGTATTTCAGGCTGGAATTGGGGTGGAAAATGCCTTTCTTTTCCCAGTTCATAAGGCCAAAGGAACAGAACAGGATGTACGGCGTCATTTATTTCTTGTCAGCAACAATTATATCGCTTGCAGTCTTTAACAAAGAGATTGCTTTGGCAGCCTTGCTTATGACAACTTTTGGCGATATGGTGGCTGCATTGGTGGGAAAGAGATACGGAACAACTTTAATTTACGGAAACAAAACATGGGCAGGGTTTTTTGGCGAACTCATAACAAACATGATTGTGGGATTTATTGTATTAAGGGAACTTAATGGAGCTATATATATAATAATTGGAATGGCTTTGGTAGCAACAATTGTAGAAACCTTGGTTGACGAGCTTGATGACAACCTGCTTATTCCAATATTCTCTGGGTTTGTAGGGCAGATAATTTTTTTTAGTTTATAAATTCAATACTAGTTTTGTTATGTTTTTATTAATATAAATTTGATTTATTTTTTAATTGTCTTGTTTCTCACAAGACGCATTAATAAATTTTTAAAATCAAAATCAACAAGAATAAATTTACCTAATTTTTGCAACCAATTGCTGCTCTTCTATCGGCTCAACTGCTTCGAACATTGATTTTAGCCCATTTTTCAAAGAAGACTCGTCGCTGATTTTGTGATGTGTGTGAGGGAAAACAACCCATTTCTTGTCCAGCTCTGAAAATGGATTGATAAAAATAATATTAAGGAATTTAAAATTAATTAATTTATTCCAGTTTTTTAGCATAACATCAAGATTTTTTTTTGAATTCAATGTTACAATGCTGAAATAAAAGTCATTGTTTATGCGCTGAATAATCGGTTCTATATCAACAATATCTGGAATAATTATAAAAAACTGCTCTTTGTCCTTGTACTTGACATACAAATCAAAGCCATCTTTCCCATTCTCAATTTTCTCTATTTTTTTGGAAATAATATCTTTGTTTTTGACAAAGTTGATTGTCCACTCAACCAAGAAAGAATGAGCTTTATTTTCCATAATGGAATTTTTAGGATTCTTATTTATAAAATTAACGGTTAATATATTGGCGAAGGCACATAAGGAAAACCTGCTAATATAGCTATTCCTGCTAAAACAGCTGCTAAGCCGGCAGCATGCGGTACTGTACTTGTATTAGTGGAAGTTCCAGTTTTTGCTTGATATTTTGTAAGAATTCCTTCTAAACCTTGCTGGATTAACTCAGCTGGAGCTGGACTCTTTTCTGTATATTTTTTTGTTAGGCTTTGCATAAAGGCATCTGCTTCAGCTACAGCATTTTTGCCAATTTTTTTTATTTTCTCATAAATACCCATTGGGTTTGCCATTCTTCATCACTTGGATATTATAACCAATATTTTAGCCAAAAAAATAATCTAAAAATAAACTTAATCGTTTTCAACTCTTGGAGCAAGAATAAAGCTGAGCATTACCCTGTCAACAGCCTTGTACTCAAGCTTTAATGGATAATCCTTGTTGAATTGTATAACCACATCATCGCTTAATTTTGAGCCATTTATCATCTTTTTCAGATATTCAATGCTGTACTTTGCCTTTATTTTCTCGTCACTATGCGTGCTTATTTTTGTTGTTTCATCCTCATTAATGTCAATCTTTGCCTGATTCAAGTCACCTTCTGCCTGCAAAGTAAACCTTTTTGGCTCTGCTATGAATGCAACACTCTCGCCAACAACGTCAACATCGGCAATTGCCTCGTTCAAGATGCTGGATGAAGTTTTTATAGTGATTGGAAACTTTAAATCAGGCACTTTTTGCTCTTTTTCCTCAAGCTCAATTGTCGGCAGGTTGAAAACTCTTGTTGTGTTGCTCTTTAAAGTTACTTTAAGCCTGTTGTCAGCGTCCAATTCAAGAGTTAGCATGTCTCTTGGAGAAGCTCTCCTAAGCACTTGCTTT
>Ga0209541_10009597_pt1 | contig 15649 bp, 15 predicted proteins | sample RifCSPlowO2_01_FD_184027 | JGI IMG/M metagenome (GOLD analysis project Ga0209541, IMG submission 184027) | Groundwater microbial communities from Rifle, Colorado - Rifle CSP2_plank lowO2_0.1 (SPAdes) (version 2) | ecosystem: Environmental > Aquatic > Deep subsurface > Groundwater | place...
GCAGATGGTTGGGAAGTCTCATGTTTGGTTCACTCATACTAGAAGTGCCGCGCTGAAGAAGTATGGCAGTGTTTTTTCTGAATCTGTTGCTGAACAATTCGCCAAAGGCAAACTCAAGAATGCGTGTGTGCTTGATCCTGTGGCGCCAAAAACATTGACACCTGGTGATGCGCAACAGTTTAACTATTTTATTTTTGGCGGCATCCTTGGCGATGATCCCCCACAGCAGCGAACGTCGCCTGAGCTGACATCTAAGATGCACGGCATTGCTGTGAGGAACATTGGAAAAAAACAGATGAGCACAGACACTGCTGTGTATGTTGTGCAGCAGATTGTTTCTGGCAAGAAGCTTTCTGAATTACAATTTCAAGATGGCGTTGAGATTATTATTGGGAAGAATGAATCGACGCTGTTGCCGTATAGGTATGTCGTGAAGGATGGCAAAGTGATGGTTTCAAGAGAGTTGCTTATATATTTGAAGAAAAAGAGTGGATTGTAGGGGTTAAACTATCTCACTTATTTATTATTAAGTTGCCTGAACAGCTCTCTTGTTTTATCTAGATAAAAATTGTGGTAATATTTCTTAAAGCCTTCGGGCGTTTGTGCAATGTAAAATTTATCAGCGTCATAAATAATCTTCCCTTCAATGATTTTTGTATCGCCTAATTTTCTCCTATGTGGTCCTGAATGCGAAATCATAACAGCCAGCACTTTTTTTATTTTTTCTTGAGGATAGTTATACTCTTGCAAAATTTTTTCTGCAGCTGTCATAGATTTTTCAACATGGGTCTCGTATTTTTCATAGTTGATGTCATGAAATATTATCCCTAGCTTGAGAACCTCCAAATCACATTCAGGAAAAAACTTTGTCAGTTTGAGAGCAATCTTCATTACACTTTGGACGTGAGACCATTGATGATTTTCATCATGTTTTTCATATTCTTTTTTAGCGAGTCGCTCAGCCAGTTTTAGGATATTCATCGATAGCATTAGATGTACGCCCATTTAATAAATATAGCGATACTTTAAATAACCCATTCTGTCGTGCATGCTTATGAAGGCTGGTATTGTGCTTATTGCACTGTTGCTGATCTCTTGCTCACAAGAGCAGCCATTTATTGTCATTGGTGTGCTTTTACCGTTAACAGGCGACAATGCCGATGATGGAATTGCTGCACAGCAGGGAATTGAATTGGCAGTCAATGAAATCAACCAGCGCGGCATTCTTGATGCGCCGTTACGTGTTGTTGTCAAAGATACTGCGTGTGATCCAGTGAAAGCAGTTGCGGCGGTGCAGGAACTTGTGCTGGCACATGGCGTGCGTGCCATCATTGGTGATATGTGCGCTGATTCAACACGTGCGGCTGCGTATGTTGCAGAGCAGAATCGTGTCGTGCTGTTCAGCCTTGCTGCTGGTGAGGATACTGATGCAGGTGATTATCTTTTTGGATTTGAAGCTAATGAGGCGAGCTTAAGCAGTTATGCTGCTGAACTTGTGTACGATTTGGGACATCGAAAGCTTGCTTTTTTGTATAATTCGACTGACACGACTGAATTGAATACACTTGGTGAGCGCTTTGTTTCACGTGGGGGTATATTTATGGCAGAACGTGTCAATACAACCATTAAGCCACAGATGACGCGGATTAAAGCAAGCAAGCCTGATGCACTTTTTATTTATGGCAGCCAACAATTTGTAGATGCTGCGGTCGAGCAGGCGACAAAAAGTGGTGTTACTGCGCAGCTGTTCAGCAATCAGTTTGTGGATAGCGAGAATTTTGTTGTGATTGCTGGTGATAACGCTGTATTTCGTGAATTGTATCGGCGCGTGTATGATCAAGAAGCTCCGCTTGTCGCGGCGCATGGGTATGCTGCGGTAAAAACACTTGCAGATGTGATTCGCACAGGAAAAAACACAGGAGAAAGCATTAAAGAGAGGCTGCAGACTCTGGAGATAGGAGAGATAACTGAGTATGAGGTGCTTGTGGTTAAAGAAGGAAGACTTGTGCCGATGAGCGAATAATCAGGAAAATATTATTTTTACCTCTAAACACAATTACTCTCTCGCAAGGTTTATATTGCCATCATCCATTTGTATTTCTTATGTTCCTTGTCGTCCAATGTCCAGATTGCAGGCGATGCCAAGTCACGCAAGGTAAGTCGCTGAAATGCAAATACTGCAACAAAGGGCATAAAATCGTCGGGAAAGATGGGCTGATTGTACCGGTGCGTGCGCAATGTGAGACTGCGCAGGAAGCTGCTGCGATTGTGCGTGGATTGAATGAGCCGTCGCGTTAACTGTCGACAGTTTCAATGCCTTCTATATTCTTAAAATGCTTATCAAATGTTGCTAATCTCTTAATTCTTGATACTTTCATCAGCGAAATGATTGTGCAATCGGTAAAACTCAAGTATTCATATTTTTGGAATGCTTTCCACGCCTGCTCGAGAGCATCGCGGCCTGTCTGCACAAGACGAAATTCGGATTGAATGATATATTTTCCCAGCATGATTGCGTGAGACCTGCCTGCTTTTCTTGATGTAACAGACAAGACTTCATCAAATATATGATCAGTGATGATGAGTTCACTCTCATTGAGCATCGATGTTATAAGAGCAGTTGCCTTATCATGGTGAACATCACGCGTGTTTGCAAAGCTGCACAACACACTTGCATCAACGATTATAGAGTATTTCATCAATCTCTTCGCTGGTATGTTCAGTGCCCTCGCCCCAATCTGTAGGCTTTAGGTCGAGAAAACGCAGCTTTTTCTCTTTTCTTTCTACCCATAATTCCATCGCGCGAGTTATTGCATCGCCAACACGGATTCCTTCGTGCACCGTTTTTGCCTTAAATTCACGGAATATACGCTCGTCTACATTTTTTATGCTGAGCTGCATGGATATCACCAGAGGATGTGACGGTATTACTTGTATATAAAGTTTTACTTTTTTGCAATGGTGAACTAATCTTAACCCACCAAAGCTATATATATACCCCCATCTTCTTTTAGGTTATGGCAGAGCTTGAAATGCACAGTGAAGCGAAAAATATGACTGAAGAATTAGATGATAAGCTCGCAACGCTGAAGCAAAAGCTTGCAATTATGAAATGGGATTTAGCTCGCGACCAACTTAACCCTGCAATGCGGTCAAAACTCCAAAAGCTTGATGAAGAATGCCAGCGGATCGAGCGAGAGATTGTTCAGCTGAAACATACTGAGCCTAAGCAGATGGAACAGCCGAGTGTCACATGAAACATTTCACTAAGATTAAGCCTGGAGCAGTAAAGTCACAAAAGCCTGTTCCTTGCCAAGAATGTAACCTGGGTGTTGATACTTCAAAAGATTATTTTGTTCTTGAAGCGTTTTGGAAAATTAAAAGCAAAGCAGACAAGTTACAATTTTGCAGCCTCAAATGTGTGAGCAAGTGGGCTAATTCGTAGACTTTTCATAATTATTTTACTGCACCGCTCATGGCGCACGAGAGCACGATGATACCCTAACAAGAATTCTACAAGCACAAGAACATTGATTGTGCACATTGCCCTGTGGGTCATTTCTGCTGCACGCTGAAAGTTAAATTGTCGCTGTTATAGTAAAGTGCATAAATAATGGAACATTTCAAAAGGCACTTTATCTATACTAGCAAATCTCTATAAGTACCATAATTTATGAGATTTGCTATTAGACAGAGTGCGCATCTTTTGGGCAAAAGGATTGCGAACACGAACATATGCTGATCGGCTGTTTGATAACAGCGGGTGGGGCATTCGATTGGTGAATGGCGATTGTTATTTTTTGAAACGCGATGGCGAGAAAGCGTATTGCACGATTTATAACGCACGGCCGAAAATATGCCGACAGTTTCCGCATTTCTTTGAGGATGTCAAGGATTGCAGGGATATTGTGAAGAAGTGGGGGCCGAGGCTTACGCTTAATAGGCATCGTGATTAAGCTGGATTTCTATTAGTGAAATTTTTCTGTCGGTATGCTTTTTGTTCCAGCCTGCAATGTTGTCTCGGTATGATTTTCTTTTGCCCTGCTTGTAATTGCTGCCGAATGATTGTTTTCCACCAAAAGCGTTGCTTGCACCACTCGAGGTATCTTGTGGTTTTTGAGCACCATCAGAGTTTCCACCCTTCAATAGAGAGATGCTAAACTCCGAGGCATCTATCCCAGCCGCTAAATTCTTTTAAATTAGTCTTTCACTCTGCTGTTAAAATGGGTGACATCCGGTTAGGGCTTACATTTAACGATGTTCTTTTAGTGCCAAAACGAACGCCATTTAAATCACGCAGCGAAGGCGAATTAAAGACGCGCTTTACGCGTAATATCTCTCTTAATATTCCGCTCGTCAGCGCAAACATGGCAACCGTGACCGAGCACCGCATGGCGATTGCAATCGCACGCGAAGGAGGCTTGGGTGTCATCCATCAATTTTGTTCGATAGAAGATCAAGTGGAAGAAGTGCGCAAAGTAAAGCGCAGCACGAGCTATATCATTGAAAACCCGCAATCTGTATCGCCAACGACTACCATCAGGGAAGCGGTCGATATCATGAAAACAGAGGGTGTGACGAGCTTGCTGGTGAAAAGCGGCGACACGCTTATTGGCATTTTCACGTCCCGTGATTACTTATTTGAGTATAATCTCGACAAACAAATAACAGAAGTCATGACCCACCGCGACAATCTTGTTACTGCACCTCAAAGCATTGCAATGGACGAAGCAAAAAATATCCTTCATGAGCATCGCATTGAGAAGCTGCCGCTGCTTGACCAGTCAGGTAATGTGACTGGGTTAATAACAACACAAGACATTAAGAAGCTTGAGTTCTGGCCGCAGGCTGCACGCGACAAGAAAGGCAGATTGCTTGTTGGCGCGGCTGTGGGCGTAAAAGATACGCTTGAGCGTGCAGCTGCGCTGGTCGATGCGGGCGCAGATGTTTTGGTGCTCGATATTGCTCATTGCCATTCTGATTTCGCAATCAATCGGCTGAAAGAATTGAAAAAAACGTTTCCTGTTGATGTGATGGCGGGCAACATTGCAACAGCAGAAGCTGCGCGTGATTTGATTGACGCGGGAGCTGATGGCTTGAAAGTAGGCATTGGTCCGTCGCCTGTCTGTTCGACACGGCTGATGTCGGGCTGTGGCGTACCGCAGCTCACTGCAATCATGGATGTTGTTTCCGTTGCGCGCGAACGAAATGTTCCTGTCTGTGCTGACGGCGGCATGAGATATCCTGGCGATATTGTTAAAGCACTTGCAGCGGGTGCATCAAGTATTTTTTCCGGCACTCTTTTTGCTGGCACTGAAGAAGCTCCTGGCTTTATCGTATCGAAAGACGGCAAACGCTATAAGCGCTACATGGGCAGTGCAAGCTATGACAGCAGCCATGAACGTGCAGAAAGCAAAGTGAAGCATCATGTCAAAGAGAAACTTGATGTGTATGTTGAAGGCGTGTCAACACTTGTCGACTACAAAGGTGCAGTACAGGAAGTCATTCGTGGATTGGTGAAAGGTGTGCAAAGCGGATTAAGTTATTGTGGTGGGCATACCATTGATGAAATGCAGAAGAATGCTGAATTTATACGGATAACCGCTGCAGGATGGAATGAATCGTTAACGCATGGGATGAAGTTGAGTGAGTGATGAGGTTGAAGTTTGCTATTTGGTTGGACTTGCTCTCGTTGGGGCAACATCTCTTAGATAGTTGGTCACCGCATCTGTGTTGACGCCATTCTCTGTTAGAAGATAGTCAAGCCGCTGGTCTCGAACCATTTCTAAGAGGGCGAGCACTCTGCCTTGTATGTTAAATCCCTTTCCTTCTAAACGGAAACTGCGTACTGATTCAAAAAATGGAGCTGTATATTTGTGCTGCTCACTGTATCTTTTGAGAGCGTGTTTAACGAATTCCTTATGCTTTGGAAATTGAGCCAGATAGGTGAGTGCAGCTGCATGAATAAGACCCTCTTCTGCCTCTATGTAACTTTTTCTGAATGCATTGACTTTTTCATGATCAAATCCATTAACTCCATTATAGGTATTGAGAACTTCAACAAGCTTTGCTGCTTTTTCCTGAAAAAAAAGCGCATGAAGGTACTCTGCAATCGCGGTGTTGAGGAGTGCACTTGTTTGGTATTCTTTATCGCGCTTGCGCGGTGTGATAAAAATTTCTTTTCGCTCTGCCTCTGTCAACTTGTTCGTTTCAAATCTGATATCTATCTCAACAGAGCCGAGGTCCTCATAAGGGCCATCAGAAACGAGCACTTTGCTGTTATCCATCAAGCCAGTAAATACACTATAATCTGCGACTGAGTTAACAAGAAACATAAGCACGTGCCCTGCTGGGACATTCGGATGCTGAATCTGATCTGGCTCTGTTACGATGATAACAGTGTGCACGGCTTTTTGACTAGAAAATGGCTCGATGTATGATGCAAATGCATGCAACTCTTCATTCAATTCTTTTTCCAAATCGTGAAATACTGCGTTGTTCGGCATGACAGATGCAACTGTCAGCTTCGTATAATGGAGATGAGATGTTTTATCTGCGATTGAGCGGTCAGCCATTGCCCGAAACTTATAGAATGCGCTCGAGTCATTTGCAGCTTTTTTTATATCTGCTTCAATGATGTGAAATTTATCATTCTCAACAAGATCAGCAAGCGATGGTGTCGCATCATAGTTTTCAGGCGGCGCATGTGACGCAGCTCGTGCGACTGCTGCGATATGTGCACGGTGCAATTGCTCTGCAAGAGTGTCGTCTGCTGCCTGTTCTGCTTCTTGCTGTGCGACATGGCGCTTGTACAGTGCAGCACCACCAATCAATGCGCCCGTAAGCGCAAGCGCTGCGCCCATTTTATACCATGGCTTTGCTATTGGTTGGCTTGCTGTTAAGCCGCTTGCCTTTTCTAATTTTTGCTGTCTGCGCTGTTCGGCGCGAGACAACTTTTTTCCGGTCATATAGTCGCTTCCAATAGGTTGGTTTAAATAACTTTCGTTTTTAATCACTGGATAGTGACTTAAGCACTAACTCTCGATAAACAAAAAGTTTTATATAGTACTATAGCTCTATAGCATTCATGGCAACAACCATTCAGATAAATAAGGACACTCAGAATATGCTTAAGAAATTGCGTGAATCCTATCATGCCGAATCTTATGATGAGGTTATTCAGGCAATGGCACGGCGAGGCGTCCCGAAAGGAGAATCTCTTTACGGTGTCCTTGGAAAGAAATCGATAAAACATGTGTTAAAGGGATTACGTGATGAACATGACCGATACTAAATTTCTTGATTCATCGGTGTGGCTGGCATATTTTCTTTCAGCGGATGAAAAAGCCCGTGATATAATTGAGGACGAATGTATAATTTATACATCAGTTATTTCACTTCTAGAGATACGAAGAAAACTCATCAAAAGCGGGATTGATAATTTGAGAATGCAGATGCTTTTAGATTTTATTAAAAAAAGATGTCTGTTTATACCTGTTACTGAAGATATTTGTTTTGAGGCTGCAGTTCACAAGCTTCCAGCTATAGATTCAATCATTTATACATCAGCGATGAAAAACAATTCGCACCTGTTTACCTATGATAATGATTTTAGAGGCATGCAGAATGCTACGGTATTGAGAGCTTTGTAATTCTACCATCATTTCAAAAATTTTATCGGCTCATAATGCATCTGCCGAACAAATAGATCAACAAAACTTCTGGTTAATGTAAATTTTCTTGCGTTTAATGACCAATATGCTTCGAGTTGTCCTCTTTTTATTATGAGATGCACTCCACCTGGGCTATATGTTGTCGCGGTGATGAATTGTCTTTTTGGAACTTCTGTGCCATCTTCAACAGATGATTCTCGCAGATGCCGAAGATTGTGGTATATTACATCAACCCATTGTTTTCTTATATCATCAAGTTCGTATGCAGGCAATGCATTCTCTGCAGGCGCTGTTTTAATTGCTTCAGCAATGCTCTCTCCTTCAGCGGCAGGAACATCAATTTTATGTATTCTATCATCAATGCTCTCCATCTGAGTTGGCCGTTCTTCATCTGTGATTGCTTGTGTTTGCTCTGGCCTGTATCCATGTTTTTCTAACTCTCCTGCAATCCATTCCATATGTTGAGTGGTGTCTACATAGAGCTTATGCATGGGATCATCAGTATCACCTGTTCCATCCAATAAATCTGCAGAATGAGCTATCTCCTGAAGCCGATAAAGTCTTTTTATGGCACGCTTGCTTCCTTTAGCAGCAAGTTCATCAGTTAGCGATCTTTCGGCGTACGATTCTTTTCGAAAGCTTCCAGAAAGAAAGTGTCTTAACCGTGCGAGATCTTCCTGTACAAGTGCAAGCACTTCTGGCACTCCTTCGACTGCATCACGCACTTCGAGTATGTCACGAATTTTTTTCCTTAATGAACCATCTCTTAATCTTGACTGAAATTTGACTGTAGGAATTCTCACTTCATTGTACAATGCTTCTGCACGTTGTTTCTCGTCAGTATATGAATCTGCTGAAAAGGGAATGCCATCTTTTGCTTTTTCCTGCCAGTAGCAAGCTTTTATTACCTGCTCAACAAGTATTCCATAGACACTATCGCGAAAAAGCTTTTTTCCCTCAGGATCAATAACCAGGTCATGTTTTGCATAATCAAAAATCATGCCGCTGCTTACTGTGCGTTCAAGTCCTGTTACCGTTGACGTTCTCGTGGACACCTGCTGCAGCAATTCGTCGGGTTCGCCCACGTATAATTTTGGACTGTGAAGCATGCGTTCAACTGTTAAGACTTCTTGTGCACTCGGAGCATTTCTTCCAATTTCACTGCTGTATGCAAACTCAAAAAGCATCGCAAGCATTTGTTGCTGTACAGCATCGCGCGTAAGAAATATTTGCGGTTCATTCGGGTCGACAAGCGAAAAAAGTGCTGCGTATGCTGCGCCGTTAGGATTATTTTTCGATATTTCTGATGCTCGCTCAAATAACTTTATCATTCTTTTGAAGCCACGGTAGACAACTTCATAATCGCTTGAAAAGAATGTCGCTTCGGGAACTCGAAATGATTCTAGTCGATGTGCGTATTGATTCCATGAACTCCCACTCTCTTCAGCATATTCACGCTGCCGATCTCGCTGTGCAAGAAAATGCATTCGTGTTTCAGCTGAAAGGTTTACTCTACCCTGCTGGAGAAGTGTGTCAAGCGCATCAATCTGGTCAATAAGAACTCTTACTTTTCTCTCAATCTGAGGCTTGCTTGTGGCATGCATGCCCGCAGGAATTTGAGGAAACAATGATCTGTCAGGTATTATCACCGCATATGGAACTTCGATGAGCCGGTCAAGCGGGATCGATTGTTCATATCTTTGCATTATTGTCGCCTTGGTGCGCGAAAAAGATGAAGTTTAAATGTTTAACCACTACGAGCTATTCAACCTCACTTCAAGAAGTGGCCTTTTACCCATTGCTAATGCACCAAGTTGGTGAGGACGCAGTGCAATATCACAATCAACGCGCTGGTCATCTTTAAAAGATAAACGTATCTGGTCATCAGTGAACTGCACATGAAGCTTTGAGCCCGTGCGAAGCTGATTGAGATAGCTTATTACTGAGCATGTATATGCACGGGCTTCATCTTTACCATAGTGTGTCCGTAAATCAAGCACATACTGTGTGTTATCTCCATGGTGCTTTTTCAATCTGTCGCTGAAAAAAATATGGGCGGTAATATCAAGGAGCTCTCGCCATGTGCTGCGTTCTCTTCCGTTTGATGCCTGTGCAAGCTTCATCATATATATTGGAAGTGACAGCTCTCGCGGACAATCTTCTAAGTTATGTGTTCGTTGCGGAACGCCCATTGCATTCACTAGGCGACCAAGCGCACCAGCATGCTTTTTTGGCTCAAGTTTTTTTCTTTCTGCCTCGTACTTAAATTCTGCAAATGCTAACCCGCCGAGATGAGGCATAATCTCGTCAATGACCTCTTTCTCTTCACAAATGCCTGGCACAAAACGACAGTTCACGTACCCACTAACATACGTCCATGTTGCGAAGTGCACCAAACTTTTGCCCGGCTCCGTTGTCAAGCTCCGCATGCTGAGCGGCAATAACCCATTGTCTCGTAGAACACCCCAGCAATACCGGTAATCACGCGTAGGGTCATATAGTCTGAGAAGATCCTTTTCTGTTACGAGAACTTGATCCAGCCCCATTATCGTCGAGCAATCTCTACTTCTTATAAAGGTTTTTATAGGTGTATTGCAGTTTGAGCTGTAATGGCACTTGAAAAGTTGAGCTCATCACTGAAAGAAACGCTGCAAAAGATAGCACGCTCGCTGTTTGTTGATGACACACTTATCAAAGAGCTGGTCAAAGACATTCAGCGTGCAATGCTGCAAGCAGATGTCAATGTCGAACTTGTGTTTGAGTTAAGCACGAAAATAAAAGAGCGGGCAAAAGAAGAAACGCCGCCTGGGTTAACGAAAAAAGAGCAGCTGGTGAACATTGTTTATGAAGAACTTGCTGCATTTTTAGGAAAAGATTCTCGTGAAATTCATATCGAAAAATCGCCCACTGTTCTGATGCTTGTTGGGCTGTTCGGCAATGGCAAGACGACAACGGCAGGCAAGCTTGCACGATTTTTTAAGAAAAGAGGGCACAAAGTTGCTGTTGTTCAAACTGACACCTGGCGGCCTGCAGCGTATGATCAACTTGAACAGCTTGCGGCACAAGTTGGTGTAGATTTTTATGGAGACAAAATCTCAAAAGATCCTGTTCAGATTTTTCAAGACTGTGAAAAAAAGCTCAAAGCGTATGATGTTGTTATTGTCGATACTGCCGGCAGGGATGCACTCAGCAAAGAGCTTACTGAGGAACTTAATCAATTGAATGCTGCGGTTCGTGCAGATGAACGGCTGCTGGTGATGGCTGCAGATTTAGGTCAGACTGCGCAGACTCAAGCAGCAGCATTTCATGAAGCAGTAAAAGTCACTGGTGTCATTATAACAAAGATGGATGGCACGGCACGTGCGGGCGGTGCATTGTCAGCGTGCGCTGCAACAAAAGCGTCTGTTATATTTATCGGCACGGGAGAAAAAATTGATGAGTTTGAGCATTTTAATCCAAAACGATTTGTATCACGATTGTTGGGTATGGGTGATATCGAAACACTGATTGAGAAAGCAAAAGAAGCAGTGCCACAAGAAAAAGCTGAAGATTTGAGCAAGCGTTTCATGCAGGGCAAATTTAATTTGCTTGATTTATATGAACAAATGGACGCGATGAAAAGTATGGGCACGTTAAGCAAGCTGGTTGACATGATCCCAGGTTTTTCACAGCTGAAAATTCCAAAAGAGGCGCTTGAGGTGCAGCAGGAAAAGCTGAAGCTTTGGCGATATGCGATGGACAGCATGACTGAACAGGAATTGCTTGAGCCGGATGTCATCAGCAATGTGCGGATGGAACGGATTGCGCGCGGCTCTGGCGTTTCTGTGCAGAATCTGCGTGAGCTGCTCAAGCAATATCAGCAAGCAAAAAAAATGGGCAAGATGATGAAGGGCGGCAGGGGCATGCAACAGATGATGAAGAAGCTTGGTGGGATGCCCGGGATGGGTTAAAGCTCTGTTTTGTATAATCTTTCTCGTATTGTTTTGTAGTTTTCCATTTTGCCTGCAAGGTGTGATAGTGTGCGCAGCGCTCGCACTTCTGAGAAGCCCGTTGCGTATTGTGCTTTGATTTCTGTGGGATCAGCATTATGGCGGGCTGGACCTGTCGATGGAAAGAATACGGTGACGTCAGTGTTGAGCTGAAGCACGAGCCCGCAGAAGTAAGTTGGGTCGTTTTCGTCTAATTTTGCTGATGCAACTTTTTCGCCGATTTCCAACAAATCTCGTTTTGTTATGCCTCGATGCGTAAGTTTGTCATATGCTTGGTTAAGGCGCTCAAGAATAGCTGTGCGTTGGTGGTTAAGTGCCGCGCTCACGAGCTTTTCAATCAGTGATGGCGTTATTCGTTCTGGCGGGTGCATGCTGTTCAGAAAAAGACTCCTGTTTAAAAAGCTGAGTTTGGGCGGTATCTGCATAAGTGCTGTCAATATTTTTTTCGTTGCTTCGTATGTATTTAAATAGCACAATATTATTCTTCGCACAATGAAAAAAGGTGCTTTATTTTTCTCTCTAATGATCCTGCTCAGTTTCGATGTATATGCCTCTCATCTCGATATATTTCCTGATCAGGCTCTGTGGGGGAAATGGTTCGAACTCTGCGCTCAAAATACTTATCCATTTCAATTAGGCAGTCCTAATGTGGATTATTGTGCTAACGCTAATGATTACGGATGTTTTGACGAACGTATCCGATACTATTGTACAAATTACCAAAGTGGAGGTCAATCTGTCTGTTCTCAGCAAGTCTATACAAAAAATGTTTTCGTGTGTCCAGAACAGAGTTGTCCTGCTGATACCTGCGATGGATTCACTTTTGTAGATTACCAACCAAGCTGCAGGCAATCCTGCGGAGTAACTGATACTCAAAGCCCTGATCCATCACTAAATACAGCTTGTAATAGTTGTTCTTGTGCGTCTAATCGTCAGGCAGTGGTGGGAATGTGCGGCGTTCAATGTTTAAGTCACATAAATTGTGCAGGGGGAAGCTTCTGCGAGAATTATCAATGCGTTCCAGCCGGTGATAGACCGCACTGCAGCGACGGCACATTTGATTGTTATAAAGGATCTGTAATTGCAACTGGCTGTGGCGACGTGAGCGGTTGTATCAATTCACCAATAGGAGGCTCAACATGCAACGTCAAGTATAATTCTATTTATGAAGGCAGTTTTCTCTTGAATCCAGCGGATGCATTGCTCTGCGATTATGATTTCATAGAGTGCGGCAACCGTCCTTCTTCATACAGCAAAAACAAGCTATATATTCAAGATTTTACGGAATATACATGCCCGAGTGGAAGTTTCATCTGTTCTTATGGTGGCGAGGCTTTTTATCAAGAACGGTATGCAGCAACATGTACCACATGTCAAGATTCTGACATTGATAATACCCATAAAGATGGCTGGAATCTGAATGCGTTTGGCACCTGCACAGATAGTACGAGCAGTTATGCTGACACATTTATAAAAGAATATTATTGTAACAAAAACCTAGGGAAATGTTCTGCAGCGGCATGTCCTGATGGTAAAAAGTGGGATGCTGCTACTAATGTCTGTGTCGATTTTTTTTGTAATTCCAATGCTGAATGTGGTTCTAATCTATACTGTGTAAACACAGGTGGTTCGGATTCTTGCAAAACAGCCAGTGAAATATGTTCTAATGGAGTTAAAGATACTGTATCTTTCACCACTCCCATTCTCGAAAGTGATGTGGATTGTGGAGGCTCCATGTGCAATCCAATAGGACGAAAATGTGCAAATGATAAAATATGTTTCAGTCACGGTGATTGTCAGAGCGGTGCATGCGTTTCTGGACGCTGTAGCGGTGATAGTCCTCCAATTTCATCTGATACAACTCCATCCGGTAATGTCATGCCCTTAAGTAATTCTCTCACAGGATACGCTTACTTCGACGCAGAAAATAATGTGTGTGCGATATCGGGGTTTGTATGTGATTCTCGTGATTATGATAAGCGTGTTGATATTAATCTGTACAAAACTTCTGGTCACTGGCTAAATAATGATTTCAATTACGTTTATTTTGGAAGCGCCACCGCTAATCTTGAAAAACCTGAAATCAGTACATTAGTGGCTACGAACTGTGGTGGTACAATAAATCATGCATTCTCCTTGTCTCTCACAAACCCTCCTACACTATCCTTAGGTGTATTTGGTGTTGGAGATGATAACAATCTTCTAATAGGACACGATACAACCGATTCTTACAATGTACAAGTGATTGACTATTATTGTACTAATAGTTTTACTTCAGATCCACAAGTAAGTCAAACGTACACATTTCCAATAAAAAAGGGCTACGTCCCAATAAGCGTGAGTACGAATGAGTTTGCTTTCTGCAGATATCATACGACTGATACAACTTTTGGAAATATGAGAAATTCATTCCAGCAATTTGAAAATGGGTTTGTTCACAAAGCTACATTCAAAGATTATGGGAGCGGAATTAATACTATCTATGTAAGATGCAAGGATATCAATGGTTTAGAAACCCCGCAATCGGCAATAATCCAGTTCAATATAGATTTTTTAGGGGCAAAATGCACTAATTCCGTTAAAGATTTTGATGAAACTGATATTGACTGTGGTAATAACTGTGTCCCTTTAGGTAAAACTTGTGCTAGGGGTAAATCATGTAATACCAAAGCTGACTGCTCTGAAGGCTTTTGTTCTAACGGGATTTGCAGATCATGTATTCCTCCGTCAGGATCATCACGTGTCTCCTGTCCTCAACGTATACAGACTGAACATACTTTAAATGGAGCATCCGAAATCTTGGCTGATGGAAGAAAAAGAATTTCCATTGATATATCAACGTCTCCTGCAGACGAAACCTATCAAAGATATTTTGCATATGTGAAAGGACATGTTCATCTGGCAGATAATACCTGGCAGGAATTTTCTTATACATTTGATCCTTCAATTCCAACAGTTGATTTTTTCGACAATTCAATGGCAAACAGCGTGTGGTACGACATCACAGGGGACGGCAGAATAGCTGCTTCTGCTCAGCTCTCTCCTCTCAACAATGAATTATTTAGTGCATCTGGGGTAAATAATGTCGTTGCGTTCATCTGCAACTGTCCTTCGGGGGCTGACTGTAGAATCCAAAGCTTGTGGCAATGTAATGGAAACACTCAAAATGAACGTGGTATACACAAAGGCAAGTGGACTCTCAATTCTATCGGATAATCACAAAAAACCGCTCACAACTAGTGGCATGACACAGTAATTATGAAACATAATATTTACCAAGTTTCTTGTCCGCTCTTTCTTTTGTAAAAGTCCATGCAATCATTTTTCTTTGCTCATTCCTTCGTGTTGTCCACACATCAACTTCCTTTGCAAGCATTTCCCTACTTTTTATTACCGTCTGGGTTAATACCCCGCAGCTCTGCTGCGATTGGGAGTTTCTTTGAGAGCGCTGATTTGAGCTATGCACATGCACTCCACCAAAACATTTATATATAACCTCCCGCAGAAGTATATAAATCTATTGTGATGCTCGAGTTCTATCTCGGGGGAACCATGCCAGTACCAATTTTGAAACGCCAAGCAAAAGCATGCCAGGAATGCGGCAGCACAAACATATTCCGTAATGAAGAGCGTGGCGAAGTAACATGTAGAGACTGTGGGCTTGTTCTTGAAGAGAAAACAGTCGATTTTGACCAGGAATGGCGCGAATTTGACAGTGAAGAAGGTGAAAACCGCAGACGAACGGGTGCACCAACGACGTACACTCAATTTGACCAGGGTTTAGGTACTGAAGTAGGTCAAAAATCCGATTTATATAGGCTGGGAACGCGCAAAGATAAGAATAAGTTTTTCAGGCTGCGCAAATGGCAGTATCGCATTTCCACCGCAATCGAACGAAATTTAAAGGTTGCACTTGCAGAGCTCAAAAGAGTTGGCTCGTTTTTAAAATTGCCTAAAAGCGTTGAAGAAGAAGCAGCACGAATCTAT
>Ga0209541_10009599_pt1 | contig 15646 bp, 16 predicted proteins | sample RifCSPlowO2_01_FD_184027 | JGI IMG/M metagenome (GOLD analysis project Ga0209541, IMG submission 184027) | Groundwater microbial communities from Rifle, Colorado - Rifle CSP2_plank lowO2_0.1 (SPAdes) (version 2) | ecosystem: Environmental > Aquatic > Deep subsurface > Groundwater | place...
ATTTAGATTTAACAATCGGCATTTGGAAACTGACGAAATGGTTGAAAAAATTATCAAAATCTTAATGAATTTTAGTTCGTCAAACGACTAATGCCCAAACTAAATATACGAAAGGAGTGAAGTAAAATGGGAAAGAAAAATAATAAGGGAATGACTTATGAAAAGGCCGGAATTAATATTAAAGCGGCTAAAAATAGTATAGATTTAAGTAGAGCCGACATTGAAGCAACTTATACAAATGAAGTTTTAGCCGACTTGGGATTATTTGCCAGCGCCGTAGATCTGAAAAATATTTTGGCTGAATATCGTCACCCGGTCATGGTCACGAGCACAGATGGGGCTGGAACTATTACCTGGGTGGCAAAAAAAGCGAATAAGATATTTACGGCGGGATGGTTTAGAATCGGCTATTCAGTCGCGGCTCATTGTTTCGCTGATATTGCCACCTTGGGAGCTAAACCAAAAGTTTTTTTAAATTCTATAAGCGCGGAAAAAATAAATCCCGCCACAAACCGAGAAATTCTCTTTGGCATGTCTCAAGCCTGCCAAGAAGCGGATTGTATTTTAGGCGGCGGTGAAACAGCTGAAATGCCAGATATAATTTGTAGAGAACAATATGATGTATGTGGCACAGCCATAGGATTTGTTGAAAGGGATAAAATGATTATAGCTCCCCGGCTTATCCAGCCCGGTGATGTAATTATCGGCATTGAATCTTGGGGTCTACATCTTAATGGTTTAAGTTTGGCCCGAAAGATTCTTTTTAAGTCCTTCTGGCAACGGCTCTCTCTTAACCAACAATTAAAAAAACAAGTGCCAGGAGGCAAAACAATAGTCCAGGAGCTGCTCCGGGGAATGCCCAATTACGGCCCAATAATTTTATCTCTATTGAATAAGACGCACCATAAGGATTGGCCAATTCACGGATTGGCGCATATCACCGGCGGCGGCTTAAAAGATAATATAGAGCGCCTTTTACCAGAGGACTGTCAAACCAAAATTTATAAATCAGCCCTACCGTCCGCGCCTATATTTTCTTATCTCCAGAAAAAAGGAAAGGTGAGTGATGAGGAAATGTTTAAAACTTTTAATCTCGGCATTGGTTTTATTATTATTATTCCTCACCAAACTACTCCCTTTGACTTGATTAGCAGAATAAAATCTTTCATCAGACAAAAAGGAGGCCTAAAGAGCTTCCTTATCGGAGAAATAGTCAAAGGAGAAAAAGGAGTGGAGTTTATTATCTAAAAATGTCTAATAGCCACAGAGCGAAAGTAATAATTTGCTTTGTGGCTTTTCTATTTCTTTAAATTTTGTTATTATTAACAGGACGAGAAAAATACGCGATTTATTAAAAAGGGAGGTGATTTATGTATCTATCAATTTTAATAGCGGGGTTTTTTGGGGGACTGCTGCGGGGAATTGTCGGATTTATCAAACATCAGTATTCCTATAAAGATGTTAAATTTAATCTGTCGTACTTTCTCTTTATGACGGGCTTGTCGGGCTTAGCCGGTTTGATGACGGCTATGGCCATTGAAAAATCCGGCCTGACTTTTATGGAGCTTAATTCTATTTCGCCGGCCATTGCTTTTATTATCGGCTATGCGGGCGGCGATTTTTTGGAAAATGTCTATAAAATTATTGTAAAGAAGCCGTCTGTTTATTTAAAGAACAAATAATGTGGGACACCGGGTGTCCCACATGTCTTTAAGCGTCTATGAGTAAAATCAATCCATATATTTTCAGGACTTATGATATTCGGGGAAAATATCCCCAAGAACTGAATCAAGAAGTTGTTTATAAAATTGCTTTGGCTTACGGCCGTTTGTTTCCGAAATTAAAAAAAATTGTTGTTCAGACCGATATCAGAAAAAGCGGCCAGGATTTGAAAAGAGGGCTGATTAAGGGACTAAAAGAAGGAAATAAAGAAATTATAGATATCGGCCAAGGTCCTATTCCCTTGATGTATTTTTCGGTTTGTTATTATCCTTTTGACGGAGGTATTGCGATTACGGCTTCTCATCTGCCCAAGGAATACAGCGGTCTGAAAATGCAGACGCAAAACGCCTACCCGGTGATAAGCGATGATTTGGAAAAAATTAAAAATATGGTTGAGGCCGGCCATAAAACTGAAACAGATAACCAAATGGCCAAAGCCGAAATAACCTCCTTTAATCCGGAACCGGATTATATCAACTGCCTTACTCAAAAAATAAAATTTAAAAAACCGCTTAAAATTGTCATTGATACGGGCAACGGCGCTTGCGGGCTTCTGCCGGAAAAAATCTTTAAGAAACTGGGCTGTGATGTGAAAACCCTTTTCAGCCAATATGACGACAGTTTTCCCAATCATATGCCTGACCCCTACGAAGAAAAAAATTTAGTTTTCCTTCAAAAAGAAGTTCTTAAACAAAAAGCCGACCTTGGCCTGGCTTTTGACGGGGACGGCGACAGAATCGGGATAATTGACAATTATGGCCGGGTCGTTAAAGGAGATTTTTATCTTTTAATTCTAGCCCGCGAGGCCTTAAAAAAGAAAAAAGGACCGGTGGTGATTGAAATCAGAACCTCAATGGCTTTCTTGGAAGAAATGGGAAAAAACAAAGTTAAAACTTATCTGACCGTCGGGCATCATAAAGCGGTTTTGGATAAAATAAAAGAAACAAAGGCGGTTTTTGGCGGAGAGACAACCGGCCATCTTTACTTTCCTAATGAATATTATTTATACGACGATGCGATTTTTGCCTCCCTAAAAATCGCCCAAATTACTTCAGTCAAGGGGGACTTGGCGGCTTATATTGATACTCTGCCGCGTTATTCTGCCAGCCCGGAAATATTTATTCCAACCGCCGATAAAGTCAAACACGGCTTAATCAAAAAATTACATAATTATTTAAAGAAAAACAATTACGATTTTATAGGCATTGACGGAGCAAGAATAAATTTTTCCAACGGCTGGGCCCTGGCCCGGGCCGCCAACACCTCTCCTTTTATTAAATGCCGTTTTGAGGGTAAAACAAAAAAAGACCTCTTTCTTATAGAAGTCAGAGCCATTGAGCTTTTTAAAAAAGCGGGGATAAAACTGACCAAGGAAAATTATCAGGAATTGGGCCTTGATTAACAATTGGAGCAGCTCCTTTGGAGCAGTTCTTTTAAAAGAACTGCTCCAAAGGAGCTGCTCCAATTGCCGTTAAATCAATCCGATTTTATTTTTTACTTCTTTTATGGTTTTTTGCGCTATCTTATTGGCCTTTAAAGCGCCTTCAGCCAAAACTTTTTTCAAATCATCAGGCTTTTTAATAAGCCGCCGGTATTTTTTCTGAAACGGATCTAAGGATTTTATTATCTCTTCGGCTAAATCATTTTTAAAATCAGCGTAGCCGGAATCTCTATATCGGGCTTCAAGCGATTTTATGGATTGATTGGCGAGTAAAGAATAGATAGTCAATAAATTAGAAATAGCCGGCTTGTTTTGGGGATCGTATTTAATATCTTTTCCGGAATCGGTAACGGCTTTTTTAATTTTGTCTCTGATTATTTCCGGCGAATCAATCAGGGCAATATAATTATACGGGTTAAGAGCGCTTTTTGACATTTTCTTTAGCGGATTATCAAGGCCCATAATTTTAGCGCCTTGTTTTTTAATCAGCGGTTGGGGAATGGTCAGGGTTTTTCCGTAAATTTTATTAAAACGTCTGGCTAAAGTCCGGGTTAATTCCACATGCTGTTTTTGGTCCTGGCCAACCGGAACCAAATCTGTTTGATATAATAAAATGTCGGCGGCCATCAGCACCGGATAATCAAGCAGGCCGAAATTAACTTCTTGACGATGCTCTTGCGATTTTTCTTTAAATTGGGTCATCCGCTCCAGTTCCGGAATTTTGGCAATAGTATTTAAAATCCAGCAAAGTTCAGCGTGGGCTGGCACCTGGGACTGGATAAAAATAGTTGATTTTTTAGGGTTGAGACCGGCGGCCAAATAAATCGCCGCCACCTCTAAAATTTTTTCTTTTAATTTCTTCGGCGGCTGGTGAATAGTTAAAGCATGCTCGTCAACCACGCAAAAAATAGACCGGTATTTATCCTGAAGCTCCAGCCAGTTTCTAATGGCGCCTAAATAATTGCCGAGATGAATGACGCCGCTTGGCGCGACGCCGCTAAAAATTCTTTTTTGCATATAAATAGTTGTTATCCTGATGACGAAATACTATGTCATCCTTTGACTAATTTGTTTTTATGTTCGTACATTCTCTTATGTAAATCATTAGTTATCCTTGTATACAAAACTGTGTTTCTTTTATTAGTCGCCATATAAACGAAATATTGTTTCACCATAGAATTTTCCACGGGATTCGGAGTTTATCCTGAACGAAGTGAAGGACCTGCTCAGAATGACAGAGATGCTAAACCCTTAATAATCGGTCCCAGATCTCCATCTAAAATTCTGTCTAAATTATGCCAGGATTTCTGGAGGCGGTGGTCGGTCAGGCGATTTTGAGGGAAATTATAAGTGCGGATTTTTTCCGCCCGCATACCAGCTCCAATCTGCTTTCTTCGTTCGGCCCCGCGCTTCCCCGCTTCTTCTTCCTGTTTCTTAGCCAAAAGCCGGGCCCTTAAAACAGCCATGGCTTTTTCGCGGTTCTGCTGCTGGGTCCTTCCTTCCTGACAGGTAACAATCAGCTTAGTCGGCAAATGAGTGATGCGCACGGCCGACTCCCGCTTATTAACATACTGGCCACCGGGGCCGGAAGACCGCAAAACATCAATCCGCAAATCTTTTTGCTCAATCTTAATTTCCACTTCGCTGGCTTCCGGAAGAACTGCCACCGAGGCGGTAGAAGTATGAATTCGGCCTGATTTTTCAGTAGCAGGAATCCTTTGGATCCGATGGACTCCGCTTTCGTGTCTTAACTTATTATACGCGTCTTTTCCTCTGATTTCAAAAACCGCCTCCCGATAACCGCCCAAATCAGTGGAGTGTCTTTCAATTAAACCGGTTTCAAAGCCCTGTTTTTCCGCGTACCGCGAATACATCCTGAAAAGTTCGGCGGCAAAAAGAGCTGCTTCTTCTCCGCCCGCGCCGGCCCTTATTTCCATAATCACATTCTGGCTGGGTCTAGATTCAGAAACGGCGGCTAATTGTTTTTTTAATTCCGCGTATCTTCTGGATAATCGGGTATATTTGGCCGGGTCAGAATAGATCGCCGGGTCGCTTAGCTGTTTTGATGTTTCTTCATATTCTTTTTGGGTGTCCTGGGGTATCATTTTTTTTCTTTCTTTTCTTTGGCTTTCTTCGTCTTAAGTTTCAAAGATCCTTTTTTCGCCAATCTGGCCCGATACCTTTCCACCTGACCGGTCTCAATAATTTTATCTTTGCCGGTATAAAAAGGATGGCAGGCAGAACAAATTTCCACCTCTATTTCGGGTTTGGTTGAACCGACCGTAAAATTATTGCCGCAAGCGCATTTAACTCTGGCTTTTGGATAATAAACCGGATGAATGTCCTTTTTCATATTTTTTATCATAGCAAGTTTTAAAAAATAAGACAAGAGTTCTTCCCACTTGCCATTTTTTTTGATTTTGATATAATGAGTCAGATAAACAAAAGGAAGGTAAAATCACCACTAAATATTCAGCCCGGCTCCATTGGCGCAGGGCTGAATAACCTAAATTAAGTGGATAGTTTATATTTATGCCTTTAACCAGCAAAAAAACAAAAATAACCGAAAAAACTGCCGGAGAAACCAAGGAAGAAAAAAAAATAAAGTCCTCTCAAATAGAAATACCCACCTTGGAAGAAATGATGAAAGCCGGAGTGCATTTCGGGCATCGAACATCCAGATGGAATCCTAAAATGGAGCCGTATATTTTTACGACCAGAAATAATGTCCATATTATTGACCTGGAAAAGACATATGAGAAATTAAAAGAAGCGCTCGAATTTCTCAAAGAATTAAAAGATAAAAAGGGGATAGCGCTTTTTGTCGGGACAAAAATTTCGGCTAAAAAGATAGTTGAGGAAGCGGCTAAAGAATGCGGGATGCCTTATGTCAATGAAAGGTGGCTGGGCGGCACCCTGACCAATTTTAATGTTATTTCAAAACGGCTGGAATATTTCAGAAATTTGGAGAAAAAACAAAAATCAGGAGAATTGGAAAAATATACGAAAAAAGAGCGGCACGAATTCGGAATAGAATTAAGAAAATCAAATCACACGTTTGGCGGCATTAAAGAAATGGTGAAACTGCCGGACGTTTTATTCATTGTTGACATCAGAGAAGATTATTTAGCGGCCAAGGAGGCAAAAATGAAGGGGATTCCGAGCGTCGGCTTATGCGATACCAATACAGACCCGACAAGCGTCAATTTTCCAATTCCTTCCAACGACGACGCCAGCTCGGCTCTAAAGCTGATGGTCGGAGCGGTCGCAGGAGTTCTAAAGTGAGCAAATTCGGGGGCAGCCCCCGAAAACGGGGGCTGCCCCCGAATTCTGCGCCTCACCTTACCCTCTACCTCCCTAAATTCTAATTTATGGTTTCAGTTGACCAAATTAAATCCCTTCGCGATAAAACAGGCCTCTCTTTGATAGAATGCCAAAAAGCGCTGAAAGCGGCCAAAGGAAACGAAGCCGAAACCCTAAAAATTCTGGGGCTAAAAGGCCAAGAAATAGCGGCCAAAAAATCGGAACGGCAGACAAAACAAGGCTTAATTGAGGCCTATATCCACAACCAAGGAAAAATTGGAGCGATTTTGGAATTAAACTGCGAGACAGATTTTGTGGCCAAAAATCCTCAATTTAAGATATTAGCCCACGACTTGGCTATGCATATTGCGGCTATGGAGCCAAAAGATTTAAACGCTCTCTTGTCCCAGCCATTTATCAAAGACCAGGAAAAAACCATAAAAGATGTGGTCAATGAACACATTGCCAAATTAGGAGAAAATATTAAAATAGGAGAATTTATAAGAATGGAGATATGAGCATTATTTTATACCTTCTCATCATCTTTAGCTTAATTGGCTTATCTGTTGTCATCGGCCGGAAGATTCCGAGATTAGCCCGCCTTTCAGAGGAAGAATTGGCTTTTTTGGAAAAAAGAAAAATCTTAACCAGAAAATACCGCGAGATAAACAACCATCATTATCGGGTTAATTTTATGGCCGGCTTGGAAAAATTTCTGCGCCGGGCTAAAATTTTATCGTTAAAAACAGAAAACCTGCTTGGCGAATGGATTAAAAAGCTAAGAGAAGAATCTTTAAAACTCCGTCATAAATCAAGACAACTAATAGAACATAAAAGCATTAAAAATAAAATCTGGATAAAAACCTTTAAGGGGAAAACATTCCAGCCATATCTGAAAGAAAAAAAAGCAACGGCTTTAGAAAGAGAAGGGCTGTCGGCTCCGGACCAAAGCGGTCAAATTTCTATCGCTGACCTGGAAAAGCCGATAAAAGAAGAGCAGCAGTGGATTGATTTAATTATCCAAAATCCTAAAAATACTATCGCTTACAAAGCCCTCGGTATGTTATATTGGAAACAGCATAACTACGCTGACGCCAAGGCCTCGCTGGAAATGACTGTTAAGCTGGGCTCAAAAGATAAAAAAGTTAAAGAAATTTTGGATGAATTGAAAAAAATAGAGATTGAGGACAAGCCAGCGTAGCTCAATGGCAGAGCAGTAGTTTTGCCTGCCCGCCCCAGCCAAAGCCCACGTAGCTCAGTGGCAGAGCAACTGTTTTGTAAACAGTAGGTCGTTGGTTCAAATCCGACCGTGGGCTGTGGCTTTGGCAGACGGGTAAACTATTAATGGGGGTCCGATTCCCTCCGCTGGCTTTTTGGGCGGTTCGCATAGCGGCAATTGCTCCACGCTGTAAACGTGGCGTCTACGGACTGCGCAGGTTCGAGTCCTGCACCGCCCATTAAATTAGAATTTAGAAATCTGGAATTTAGAATTTAGAATAAAATAAATGCCGATATAGCTCAGTTGGTAGAGCGCCCCAGCACTTATGCCAGCGTAGCTTAGTGGTAAAGCACTCCCTTGGTAAGGGAAAGAGCGTCGGTTCGATCCCGACCGCTGGCTCACTTATAAGCGCTGGGAGGTCGTCGGTTCAAGTCCGACCATCGGCTCATCAGCTCTAAAACTATGCCCCAAGAAAATTTAATTAAATTACAATGCGGCCAGTGCAAACGGATTAACTATTGGTCGCGGAAAAACAGAAAAAAAGCTCAAAGCATGCCGGCCGGCAAGTCAGGAAAATTAGAACTGAAAAAATTCTGTAAGTGGTGCCGGAAGCATACAACGCATAAGGAGATGAAAAAATGACAATTTATCCAAATCTTTGATTTGGCTAATAAATTGTTATCCTGAAGAAGCGAGCAAAGCGAGCGACCGAAGGATCCCGCAGTTAACAGCCATAGACTGTTTTCTACGGGATTCCTCGCTATCGCTCGGAATGACATTAATTATAGGCGCGTCCGTTAATTGGTAAACGGTTCGCCTCCAAAGCGAATCCTGCAGGTTCGAGTCCTGCCGCGCCTGCTAATATTTGGTCTGTTTTAAAAAACATAAATATGAAAATGAAAATTAATATTTCAATTTATAAACTAACTTTTCTTTTGGCACTAACTATCTTGGTTGTGCCTTATTTTATTTTAGCGGCTGAAAAATATCCTGACGGGGCACTGATTCGGGCAGAAGATGACTATAAAGTTTATGTGATTTTTAATAGCAAAAAGCGGTGGGTTAAAAATATAGATGTTTTTAATTCCTATGGTTTTAAGTGGGAAGATATAAAAGTGGTTAATCCAGCTATGGCCAAAAAGATGGAGCTAAATAACCTTATCAGAATGGAAGAGGATATCAAAGTTTACGCTCTTAATGATTTTGGTTATAAACGACATATTTTTAATCCAACCGTTTTTAAGTCCTATGGATTTAAGTGGGACGATGTAGCTTCTGTCTCTTATGAAGAAATCACTAATTACTCTGAAAGTTATTTGGTAAGACAGGCAGGGGATTCTAAGGTCTATTTTTTAGAAAATGGGGGAAAACGATGGATTGATTCACCAGAGTCTTTCTATACCCATAATTTTGACTGGAATGAAGTCCATATTATCAATAAAACTGATATAACTGCTTATGATAGCGGCGAAATAGTGACTCCAATATCTTCTATAAAAAGACCGTCGGCTACAGCTTCGGCTACATCTGGCCAACCAGCCACTCCAGCCGAACCAGCCCAACCCGCTGAACCAGCCACGCCTGCTACTCCTGCTACTCCAGCTCAGCCAACTGCTACCACCACCGAACCTACTACCCCCGCTACACCCGCCCAGCCAGCTCAACCCGCTACACCAGCTAATCCTGCCACACCAGCTAATCCGTCACCACAAGCAGACAAAACTGCTCCTGTTATTTCTAATATTCAAGTTTCAAATATTACCCAAAACTCGGCTAATATTTCTTGGCTAACTAATGAAAATAGCGACAGCGTTGTCTATTATGGAACAGCTACCTCAAGTTATAATTTTACGGCTCAAGGCGCAACTGCTGCCAGCTCAACTAATTATATCCATAATGTTTCTTTAACTAATTTAACATCTGGCACTACTTATCATTATAAAGTTAGCTCTACTGATATCAGTAGCAATAAAGCCGAAAGCGAAGATAATAGTTTTACAACTGCCTCTTTGTATACTATCTGGGAAAATATTAGAGTTACTAATACATTGGGCGGTGCAGGCGATCCTTCTGCTGTGTGGACTGGTTCAGAATATGGTATTACTTGGCATGATTCTCGTGATGGGGAAGAACCAGAAATATATTTCGCTACAGTTGATGAAAATGGAGCAAAGATAGGAAATGATATCAGAATTAGTAATAGCCCGAATAGAATTTCTTATAATCCTTCCATAGCTTGGACTGGTAGTGAGTATGGAATTATTTGGTCTGATTATAGTAGATACAATAGCGAAAATACTAATGGATGTTATTTGTATTTTGCTAGATTAAATTCTAGTGGCCTCAAGCAAGAAGAAAATACTTTAGTGACTTCTGATAATTATGGCACCTGTCCAAGTCAACCGTCTATTACCTGGACTGGTTTTGAATATGGAATTTCTTGGCATGAGAATCGTTCAGGTACTGAGACTTCAGAAATCTTTTTCGCTAGACTTAATACTAATGGTATAAAACAAGGTTCAGATATAAGAGTAACTAATGCTACAAATGCCTCTAGTGATTCTTCAGTTATTTGGTCCGATTCAGATTATGGTATAGTATGGACAGATCTTCGTGATCGGCCTATTGGTAGTAATCAACCAGAAATTTATTTTGTAAGGTTAGATGCGAATGGCGTAAAACAAGGAAATGACGTTAGAGTTACTGATACTAGCGATAATTCTTTATATCCTTCTATTACTTGGAATGGCTCTAATTATAGTATTGCCTGGCAGGATTATGATATTAATGGGGAAAGGCAAATATACTTTGCTAAATTAGACCAAAGTGGCACCAAGCAAGGAAGCGACATAGCGATTACTTCAAATGTAGGTGGTGATTATTCTGTTCATCCATCTATTACTTGGGAAAGTTCAGAGTATGGCCTTACTTGGCAACAGGGCAGTGGAGCTATATATTTTGTTCGTCTTGATAGCAATGGAGTTAAGCAAAGTACTGAGTTACAAATCTCCAATGCTTCTAGTGGACAATCTAGGTCTCCTATTATTGTATGGAATGGCTCGCAATATGGAATTATTTGGTATGATACCCGACACGGTAGTGGTGAAATCTATTTTGCAACTGGATTATAACTTGTCGAAAAAACATAAACATTGTCTTCTCTTTTCGTTCTTTAAGAAAAGTAGAATTATTTCAAGTGTTAAAAAAGTTAAATTGAACCAAAGGATCGATTACTAAATTAAACTTATTTAAAATTATGCTAAAAATTATAGAAGAAAGTGAAAATTTAGATTATGATAAAATTCCATGGGGAACTGTTGGCGAATTTGAAGACTACGATAAAACTGATATAAGTAAATGCATCCTTCAGAGTTTTGGTCGTCCAGAAAAAGGATTAGAATTACATTTTGAAAACGGCAAGCATGCTACTATAACCCCTAAAACTTCCTTAGGATATAACCAAATAAATGATATTGAAAGGGGATTAAAAAATTTTATAGGTAAGTTCTATGAAGAAATCCTAAATACGGATTTTGGACCAAAAGTATCAAGAATCCCTGAATACTAATAAAACCATTATTCATAAGCCAAAGTGCAATAATTGCACTAAAGTTTATTTATGATAGGATAATTTAGGCAATATGGACAAAACAGAGCTAGAATTAAAATTTAAAAATGAACTATGGCGTACCTTTGAGGAATCTGTGAATTTAAGATATGTGCCTACAAGATTCTTAAATATGTTTCGTCAATATGGTGCTGTAAATACAGCCAAGAGATTATTGTCAGCTAAAGAACCGCAATACGGACTCTTTAAATTATGGGAATTAAAGCGACCTGATTTATCATTAGAAAAACTGGTCTTAAAACCCGATTATAAAAAACTTTTTACTTCGGAAGAACTAAATACTGCTAAGAAAAGATTAGAAGAATTAGGATATAAGAATTAATGTTCATCTCTGCTAAAATCACTACGAGAACAGTTCTCGTAGTATTAAAATAATGGAAAAGATTAAAAATCTTCCTCAACATATTGCGGTCATTCCGGATGGCAACCGCCGCTGGGCAAAAAAACAAGGATTTAATTCCTGGCTGGGGCACCGGCAGGGCGTTGAGTCGTTGGAAAAAGTCCTAAAGGCGGCTTTTGATTTGGGTATTCCTTATTTTTCTTTTTGGGGAAGCTCTCTGGATAATATAACTAAAAGGTCCAGACCGGAAGTTAAATTTCTTTTAAATCTTTTCGCCAAAAAATTTACCGAATTAGCCAAAGCAAAAGATATTCACCAAAACAAAGTGCAGATTAATGTTTTTGGACGCTGGCAAGAATTATTTCCCAAAAGAGTAAGCGGGGCTATTGAAAAAGCCATTGAAGCGACTAAAAATTACCGGCAATATCGCTTGAATTTCTTCTTGGCTTATAACGGAACAGACGAGATGCTTGAAACAGTCAGGCAAATTGTCAAAATTGCCAAAAAACAAAATCCTCTTGAAATAGGGCCGGAATTGCTAAAATCGCATCTCTGGACTAAGGATTTGCCGCCGATAGATCTGATTATCCGGACAGGCAGCCAGGGCGATCCCCATAACAGCGCCGGTTTTATGATGTGGGACTCGGCCGACAGCCAGCTTCATTTCAGCCAAACTCTCTGGCCGGATTTCACCCGGAAAGAATTTACTGAAATCATTAAGGGCTACAGCCAAAGAGAGAAACGTTTTGGAGCTTAATTGAAATGTTTCATCAGACTCTTCTTAAATATCAGCGAAAAATTGATTCTGAATTGAAAATTTTTTTTGACAAAAAAATAAAAGAAAGCTTTTTAATCTCAAAAGAGGCGGTTGAGACCGTTAATCTCTTAAAAGATTATACCCTAAGGAAAGGCAAGCGGCTGCGGGCTCTTTTGGTCAATTTAGGATATTTTTCAGCCAACGGAAAAAATAGAAAGGGGATTCTCAAGGCCTCTTTGGCCATTGAATTAATCCATAATTTTCTTCTGATTCACGACGATATTATTGACCAGGACAGATTAAGGCGGGGCCAATTATCCCTACATTCGCTCTATCAAAAAAAGTTTTTTAACAATCAACATACGGGGATTTCTTTGGCTATGATTAGCGGCGATATTATTAGCGTTTGGGGTTATGAAAATTTAATCAATAGCGATTTTGATGAAAAACTTAAAATTAAAGCCATAAAGATTTTAAATGAAACGATTGAAAAAACCTGTTATGGAGAAATGATTGAATTAATTTTGAAAAAAAGAAAAATCGCTGAAAAAGATATTTTAAATATAAGCAAATACAAGACCGCTTATTATACTTTTGTTAATCCGCTTAAAATAGGAGCGGTTTTAGCGGGTCGAGACCGGGGATTTTTAGAAAAAATAGAAAAATTCGGCTTGCCGCTGGGAATAGCTTTTCAGATTCAAGACGATATTTTGGGGCTTTTCGGCTCCCAAAAAGAAATAGGCAAGCCGATTGGCTCGGATATTAAAGAAAATCAGCCAAATCTTTTAATTTTTAAAACTTTGACGCTGGCCAATCTAAAAGACAGGCAAAAATTTAAAAACTATTTGGGCCAGCCAACGATAAACCAAAAAGACATCCGCGAGATAAAAAGAATAGTTAAAGAAAGCGGTTCTCTGAAATACTGCCGGAGAAAAGCCGGGGACTTAATCAAAAAAGCCAAATATTTTTTAAAACAGATGAAAATTCCCCAAAAAGAAAAGCAGTTTCTTAAGGATTTAGCCGATTATATAATTATCAGAAACTATTAATTTATATCTTTTATTTTATCGGCCATTCGTTAAGAAAACCGTGCGGAGGCCGAGCGGGCATGGTTCCATTAGGGTCTGACCCTTAAAAAGGGTCAGACCCTAACTGGGGAGCGAGGCCGAGCACGAGCGCAATTTCCTCGCTGGGGAAATTGATAGCGTGTTTTCGTGCGAATGGCCGATAAAATTGTAAATAACGCTGAGAATTCTTATAACCATGAACGGCTCTTTAATCAATCAGCTTATAAAAGAGGGATATTTAAAAACTCCGGAAATAATTGAGGCCTTTAGAAAAATCAAACGGGCCGATTTCGCGCCGGATTATTTGCTAAAAGAAAAAGGTGAAGATTTTATCGCTGAATATAACGCGCCTCTGCCCATTGGTTATGAACAAACTATTTCTCAACCTCTGACCGTGGCTTTTATGCTGGAACTGCTTCAGCCAAAAGCAGGGGATAGGATTTTAGACATCGGCTCCGGCTCGGGCTGGCAGACAGCTCTCTTGGCTCAGATAGTAGCTGATTTAAGAGGCCCCGATTTAGGAGCCTCGCTCCTAAAAGCTTTTAGGAGCGAGGCTCCTAAAATTTTCGCCATAGAAAGAATTCCGGAACTTAAAGAATTCGGCGAGAAAAATGCGGCTAAATATAATTTCATTGAAAAGGGAATAGCGCAGTTTTTTTGTCAGGACGGCTCTTTGGGGCTTCCCGAACAAGCGCCTTTTGACAAAATTATTGCCGCGGCCAGCGCTGAAAAAATTCCGGAAAGCTGGAAAAAACAATTAAAAATCAACGGCCGTTTGGTCGCGCCGGTTAAAAACAGCATCTGGCTCTTGATAAAAAAGAAAGAAGGCCAATTTGAAGAAAAAGAATATCCCGGGTTTAGTTTTGTGCCTTTGGTCAGCAAACAATGAACAGCGAACAACGAACAGCGAACAGTAAATATCAAACGTCAATTGGAACTGCTCTAAAATGATAAAAAAGTATTATTATCTATTTTCAATTATTTTATTGTGCTTAGTTGTTTCATTAACAGCTATTTTTATTTACCGTCAAATTACCGCGCCTTTAAGTTATCAGTTTAAAGAAAAAACTTTTGTGATAAAAAAGGGCGAGAGCTTGGGAAAAATCAGCTCCCGTCTGGAAAAAGAAGGATTAGTCAGTCAGGATTATTGGTTTAAATTTTATGTTTTGACCAAAGGCTGGGCCGCCCGGCTCCAGGCCGGCGAATATCTTTTAAGCCCCTCAATGGCTATCGTGGAAATCGCCGAAAAAGTAGTAAAAGGACAAACTTCCTCCGAAATTCAAGTCACTATTCCCGAGGGCTTTACCATTAAACAAATTGATAATCGTTTAGTCAAAGCGGGGTTAATAAAGAAAGAGGAATTAGTCAATTTTAACCCAAAAGAATTTTTAATTTCCAATTTTCAATTTCCAATTTTCAACTTAGAAGGATTCCTGTTTCCAGACACTTACAATTTTTCAAAAAATAGCGCGGTTGAAGAAATCGTAAAAAAAATGACGGATAACTTCAGTAAAAAGTTAACTGACGATTTACGGCTGGAAATTCAGAAACAAAACAAAACTATTTTTGAAATTATTACTCTGGCTTCCATTGTTCAAAACGAAGCCATGAACGATGAAGAAATGCCTGTTTTAGCCGGCGTATTTTATCAACGCCTTAAAATAGGCCTGGCGCTTCAATCCGACGCCACGGTTAATTACATCACCGGCAAAAATCTCCGCCAGCCAAGCCGGGAAGACACGTTGGTTAATTCTCCTTACAACACTTACCGCCATAAAGGCCTGCCGCCCGGCCCGATTTCAAACCCCGGCTTAACAGCTATTAAGGCGGCAATCTATCCGGAGAAAACCGATTATTTATATTTTCTTCACCCGCTCAACGGACCGACTGTTTTTAGCCGCGACCTTAAAGAACATAATTTAAATAAAGCCGAGTATTTACCATAAAGCTGCACATGATGAGATACATAGGTGACACCCATAGAATCAAGAAATATGCCAAAAACGATTGATTCAGATGGTGTTGTCTATTATGATAGAGCAGTAATTAACCAAATCTACGGGCAAGGGTTTCATTTCATCAATGATCTTGTCCCGCTCTATCATATGCTCTCATATTTTAAGAAATACGACAATCTGTCAAAATCGGCTAAATTAAGGCTGAAGTGGA
>Ga0209541_10009603_pt1 | contig 15643 bp, 14 predicted proteins | sample RifCSPlowO2_01_FD_184027 | JGI IMG/M metagenome (GOLD analysis project Ga0209541, IMG submission 184027) | Groundwater microbial communities from Rifle, Colorado - Rifle CSP2_plank lowO2_0.1 (SPAdes) (version 2) | ecosystem: Environmental > Aquatic > Deep subsurface > Groundwater | place...
CCAACGTAAGAATACCGGCGGGGGAAAGTAAGTTGCTGATTATATTTGATGTCATTCTGAATGTCCCTTTAATTTAGAAACCAAATCCGACAATATATCAACAACTTTTGAGGGATTACCCACTTCCTCAAATTCAAATTCTACCTTTTCACCGGCTGTCTGAATTAAAACATCACCATAGTTAAAAATTACTTTTAAAGCACCGCTAATATTGTAGGTCACATCTTCTATATTTCTAATTGGTGCTTGAGATATATTCCTGTACAAAAGGCCATGAAAATCCATATCCACGATTCTTTTGTCGGTAATTATATAAACATTAAAAAACCAAACAAGAAAACTTTCAAAAACATAAATAAAGGCGAACAAGTACCAAAAAATTATAATAACTGAAAGATAATTCGCAGGAATATGTGGAAAGGTTGAAGGCCCGAACAAAGCTACAAACCTTGAAACCAAAAGGGGAGTTATAAAAAGAAGAAAAGATACAAAAATCCAATCCACGTTGGTTACAAGGTGTTTTCTTAGAACATAAAGAATTTTCTCATCTTTATCTTCGCCATCAAAACAAGCGTGGTCGGGGCTTTCTACAAATGATTTTAAAATACTAAAGCTCATAAGAGTATTATACCACTACAGGTCGCTAGGATTTTGCAAAATAATCGACACTTTATCCTCGTACAAAGTTTTCCATTTTTTTGTTTTTAAGAATTTAATTAGTCGCGAATCCGGTTTATCGAGTGCCCAAGAGATTTTGTATGAATCAAAAAGCTTTTCATATTTTTTTGGTTCGGACGTGATTTTTATATAATCTTCAAAAACCGATCTACCATTTTCTCTCCACGAGGGCATACGGCCATCAATAAAAGTTTTGTGCCCGGGCAACTGCCAAATTAAATATCCTCCCCATGCATAAAGATTAAACATCCTGCCTTGCAACTTTTGGCTCTTTATAAATATCACGGAGGCATAGGGAAGTTTCATTTCTTTAGACCAATCTTTGTAACTACCGGCTTGTTCTATATTCTTTACAAAAATTCCAGAAACAGAAAAGGTAGTAAGAAGAAGAAAATAAAATGATGCATATTTTATTTTTTTAAATAAGTTTTCAGGAACAATACTAAAAAGTGGCGACGTTTTTAAGTCCCAAAAGGATGAAATTGAGAAAATACTAATTATAAATAACGGCCTCACAAAATAGATGGAACGTAAAGAAAATACCAAAAAGACCACAATTGATAGGAAAAGCCATTTTTGAATTTTCCTTCCTTCTAAAAACAAAAACGATAAAACCAAAGCTAATATACAGATAGAAAACGCAAATGAAACAAAGTCCCCATACCTTATAGGAAGCCACTCGGCTATATATTTAAATTGAAAGTAGTGAGTCTCTTTTAATAGAGTTGCCCATAGCTTATACCCATAAGGGTTTATTAATGTGACTAAAACCGACAACGCTCCGAAAAATAGGGAAGTGGAAATCTTTTTTAGTTTTAAGTTTCTCATTAAATCAAAAAATGCGTGCAAACCAAAAATAAAAAGTCCTAAAGTAAAATCGGCGTGAGAATTCGCCCATATAAAAAAGAGGAACGGGAGATACTTTAAGTATTTATTCTCGTAAAGCAAAACGTACATTAATATGAACATAAAAATTGAACTAAAAAACATGGGCCTAACTGTTATTAAATACTCCGACATTACTACAAAAGTTAAAATTAAACCAAAGTATTTGCTGAATTGAGAAATTCTTAATTTTGAAAATAATATGGTAAGAACAAACACCCCCACAGCACTAAAAATAATTCCGGCGACAATAGCGCCCAAGAATCTATAGAAAACAAAAAAAACTAATTCAGAAAGCCAGTAGGAGTTGGCCCATTCGTAGTTTGCGAAATTGTAAGAAAAAATATTTTGCCTTAAAAGATGATGGTTGTTAAAAAGATATTCACCATATTTGTAATGCCAGCCAAAATCAGGATCGGTTGTAGGCTTAAATAAAATAAACACCCCAATGAAAAAAACTAATATTTTAATTATGGTTTCAGGTTTCTTTAACGAAAGCATGAAATGATTTTACAACATTATTTCTTCTCAAAGCCAAAAAGTCTGTTTTTTATTGATATATAGGCCGGAGCGCGAAGGTTAAAAACCGTTTTAAACGTTTGTCCGTCAATACTCACACTTCCTTTATCTGTTGAAAAAATAACCTTTGAAGTATAACCACCATTACTAATATCAACCGACGCAGAATTTACTTTTGAATATTTCTCGCCGTATTCGCTTGCTTTATTTGCCATTTCATCATGAGAATAAGGATCGCCTCCCCAACAGCTCGTGGTTACAGGCGATATATGATCATTATTTCCATTGCTCTTTTCCCATACAACAACTGCGTTTAATATGTCGGCCATTTCTTCTTGAGTTAACCAAGGATGTGGATGTCCGCACTTATCCGAACTTGGGCTGTAAGATTTTGTGTACCAAGCTTTGTAAAACCATGGGGAGTTTGCTCTTTTTTCATAAGCTCCTCCGGGCCATCCTCCTTTTGAATCCCAACCTACATTGTTAATATAACCGCCGGTAGTTGACGAGTATTGCGCGGTTTTTGGATCTTTTAAGATTTTGTTTTCTGTATCATCAACCGCTTTTTTCCACTTGGATGGGGGGTTGTCGGATTTGCTTTTTAAGAAAACTTGGCAAGATTCGGTTGTGCAAATCGGCTTTGAGGATCTATACGCGTAGGTTCTGGCTGCAATTGCTTGGGCTTTTAGAGCATCTTCCGGCCAAGTGCTTGGCATCTCCGCTATACCATATAAATACTTTTGAAAATCCATTTCCCCAAAACCGGAAACCTGTATTGAATCCGGAAAATCATCTTTTTCCTCAACATCCACTTTGTAATAGAATTTCAAGATCTCTTTGTAATCCTGGCCATCTTCAGCACGCCCCTTTGCTCCGTACTGGCTCATTCCGTTATTGTGTGTATAAGCTCCATAACTCATAGCAGCAAAGGCGGGGCTAAACGGAGGATCGGGAAGTGTATATTCAGGAGCCGCAAAATCTCCAACACTTGAGCTATCTCCACCTTTAAGATTTAAAATTGCTTGTTGTTTTTGAGATAAATCGTTTATTTTATCCTGAAGTGATTTAAGTTCCCCTTCGTATGATGTTTGTTGTTTTGCCAATTCCGCAGCTTGATTTTCTTTAGCTTTCTTTTCGTTATCAAGGCTGGTTTTTAGCGCGACTAGTTGATTCTGCGCTTTTTCAAGTTCGTTTTTTACATCAAGAGCTTTTTTCTTATCGTTTTCAAAATTTGAGATTTCGGAATTTAAAATGGTCATTATTTTAGAAGCATCGTTTACCGTGGACTTTTCAAAAATAAAAGAAAAGGTTGAGTGCCGAAATCCGTTTAAGTTTCCTGAAGATGGGGTGCCGAGAAAAGTTTCCAAATCATTTAATATTCCGCTTTGATAATATCTTCTTAATATCTTGTTTCTTAGGTCTAACTTTTTTTGAAACGAATCTTTTCTGTCTGAAAGGTTTTTGTTAATCTCGTCCAGTTCCTTTTTCATAGTGTTTATTTGGTTTTGCAAATCGTCAAGATCGCCTTGTGTTGCAGAAAGTTTTGATGAAAGTTGTGAGATTTTATTTAAAACCGAATCTTTTTGATTAAGAATGTCTGTAAGTTTTTTGTTTGTTGAGGCATAGTCGTTTTGAGCGTTTTGTATTTTATCCGCATAGCACTTTGCCCTATTATCAAGGTTTTCTATAGCTTTGCATTTATCGTCAGCAAAGGCGGTTTGAACTTTAACTAATACCACGGCGCATACTAGCAAGATAACTAGAGCTTGACGGAAAGTCGCGTAGGAAGGATAATTTTTGCAAATGGGCACAAAGGGATTATATCAAAATATCAAGATGGGACTTTTTACGCTTTTACTTTTAGCTGGCGGTGGTGTGGCTTTTGCTGCAGAACCAATGACACTAGAAAACTTCCTTTCAATTATTTACGATATGATGTTACCGGCAGCAGTAATCTTAGGTTTTTTCTTAATTGCCCTTTCGGGATATACAATAATGACAAGTCAAGGAAATCCTGAAAAAACAAAAGCAGGAAAAGAAAATTTAACATCTGCAATTTTTGGACTTATTTTTGTTCTTTTATCTGTAGTTATCTTAAGAATTATCATAGGATCATTTATACAGGCGCCGGGATTTTAAGAAAAAGGATGGCAAAGTTTGATTTTGTTGCTATAATATTAGTTAGGTTACTTAATTTAAAAACCATAAGGTATTTTTAAAAAGGAGGTGTATTGAAAATGAATTTAAGTTTAGTTCAAGGTGTATTTGCAGTAGCAAATACGGTTAATTTACCGAAGTTAGGCATAGCTACCATAGCGGATGCTTTCGCTATAGCTATAAATATAGTTCTTGGAGCAGGAATAGCCCTAACGATAATCTTCCTTATCTTGGGAGGTATTCAATACATGACTGCAAAGGGAGATCAAAAAGCTGCAACAGAAGCGAGAAATGCTTTAACAAATGCAGTTGTTGGGTTTATAGTTGTTATTGGAGCATTTACTATAAAGAAAGTATTGCAGAATATTTTAGGAGCAACAGGCGAAGGTCTTAATGGTGTAAACGACGTAATAAATATTCAGTAAGTTCAAAAAGGCTTTGACTTAGGTCAAAGCCTTTAGGACTTTTTATTTTTGAATTATTTATATGTTTGACTATCTAAGTAATACAATCGGCTTGTCTGGTAGCGCATACAAAAGCCATTATATAAATTCTATTAGCGATGTACTTAGTATTGGCTTAAATATTATGCTTGGAAGTGCAATAGCAATTTCTCTTATCTCTATAATGCTTTCGGGAATTAAAATTATGACATCAAAGGGTGACATGAAGGCTAAGGCCGGGGCGCAAAGCGCATTAACTAATAGCGTAATTGCTATGATTTTAACAATAGGCGCCTTAACTGCAAAAATTGTTGTACTTAATATATTGGGATCGTCAAACGACGATGCGGTAAAAAATGCGGTACCTGGATTTTAACAAAATTTTAATATGTGTATTTATTGTTACCCTTAGTGTTGTTGCGCCTATTCGCACAACGTATGCGGCCGCTTTCAGTTGTGCCACTAGTACTATAAACTACGATGAACCGGATCCCAGAGCTATTGCATGCCCTGTTATAAAGATTCTGAATGTATTAGTTTTATCTGGGGGAGCCGTTTTTGTTGGCATGCTTTTCTTTTCCGCATTTAAATTTGCTATGTCTCAGGGCGACCCAAAAGGAGTTCAAGGGGCAAAAGATACCGCAACCCTTGCTGTGTTGGGTTTTATTATAGTGATAGGATTATTCGTGATAATAACGTTTGTAAAAAACGCGTTCGGAATAAATACTGCTGTTGTAAATAATGCAAACGGACCATTTGATACTTTTATAACCGGTTTCCAACGACTTCTTAAATTTGCGAATGTAACAACCCCATAACACCCATAGCTAGACTTTTCGACGTCAGTTAGTTAATATTCTGCTTAATGTGTAAAGAGAATAAAAAGAATTTCTTACTACTATTATTATACGGAACGCCTTATATTCTTTTTCTAGCATTTCTGGCTACCAAGTATTCTATTTTTCAAAGTATAAGGACGCCACCGTTTGAAATGCCACTACTTCAAGAAGGGTGTGTTCTCATTTTTTTTGCGCTGTATTACTCTCTTTCCTTCCCACTTCTAAAAAATATTAGGCACGCATCAAAAAAGGTTATCGACCTAGTTTTCTTACTCTTTATCATATCCATAATCGTTTCGCTCTTTATCAAGCCACTATTTTCACAGGATCAATATTGGAATCTTCTTCTATCCAAAGGGTATGTAAGATTTGGGCTTAACCCTTATGTAACAATTCCAAATGCCTTGTCTTGGGATAGCTGGAGCAAATATATATTGGCTTGGAGAAATGTTCCTATGGCGTACGGACCTATTTCTATTTTCTTTTTTTCCATCCCAGCCTTAATTTCAAACAATATATCTCTAAACGTGTTTATCCTCAAATTAATTTCTGCGATTATTTTGATTTTTTGTGTTTTAGTATCTAAAAAGTCATTTAAATATAATAGTGAAAAGCTTTTTGAGATGCTATTTCTTATCGCTTTTAACCCGTTCATTTTACTTAACACAGTTATAGATGTGCATAACGACATTTTAATAGCGTTTACACTTATTTTAAGTTATCTTTTATTTATCAGAAAGAAATATACATTTTCTATTATAATGCTCTTTGTAGGATTTCTAGTAAAATATGTTACGCTGTTTACTTTACCTATCCTGTTTCTTCTTATAATTAAGGATGGAAAGCTGGGTGTAAGAGATAGAATAATCCAAATACTTAAGGGGTTAATCTTTGGCGTTCTCGTTATATTACTCTTTTATTTGCCCTTCCTAAATACTAATCCATTAAATTTACTAAATGGGATAAAGTTTTCAGCAAATCTTGAGGATGTCGGGTCGTCCACTATTTTCTCCTACCTTTTACATTTTATGCTTGGAATATCTAATTCTCATCTTAAAATTGTAATCCTAACAATAGGCATTATTATTGGAGCATATTTATCACTCAAGAAAGATCCTGTATGGGCTTATATTGCACCGTATCTAGTCGTTTTTTTCTTTGGTTCTACATGGCTACAGTCGTGGTATTTTCTTTGGATTTATCCATTTCTACTTTTGGTACTTAAAAAGTACCAAATTGGATTACTAACCTGCTACTTAATACTGACACTTGTTATATCAGTGTTTCAAATGTCTGGGATATTTCTAGTTTTGTTAACAACAATCTACCTAATTATCAGAATTCGCAACTATCAGTTTATAGCTACCAATAAATAAAGGTTTGATAAAGATGTCAGAATAATTAACGATTTCATTTTTAACGAGAGGTGGTCGTTTTTAAAGGTATATTCTGTCACTAAAAGTATAAATAAATAGGGTAAAAAATCTAATGAGTACCTGTATCCAAATTGCCAATGCCCTATGCCGAAATACAATAAAATCGGAATACTGATAAATAAGACGGAGAGAAGCAATATAAATGAGCTTCGTCTCCTGTAACTGTACGTAAATAACAATAAGAAAAACGGGGAAGTTAGAAAAATGCTATTACCCCAAGAATCTGCAAGAATATAAGGAAATTTAAAGACATGCGTTCCCTCAATGAATACTGGTTTAGGAAAACTTAAAAAAAGATAATACAAATTTCCCGGCAAGTGCTTAAAACTAAAAACGCCGTATTCACGGCCCAAAATGTTCTCAGGAGTTGTGTCATTTTTTGTGTACCCGAGGTCTTTCCAAGTACCATAACGAGCGAAATTGTATAAGAATAATACGCTTAATAAAACAATGAATGGGATTAATAATTTTGATAAATTCCTAAACAAGTTCTTTAGCGATTTCTTTTCTAGTTTACTATCAACAATTAAAGCGAGGATATAAAAAACGCCTCCCAATCCGGCCGTAAAACGAGTTAAAGCGATTAAACCAAATATAATTCCGATGTAGATCAACGAAAAACCTTTTTTAAACAATAAATAAGCTAGAAATACTAGAAAAACTGAAACCACATGAGCAAAGAACCAACTCCAAGGCTTCGCTGCAACACCAATAAAAGCGGTTGAGAATATGAAACTATATATCCAAAAATATATGTCATTTTTGTGACAAATACCTTTTAGTATTTGATATAAAACCACAATTGTACCGGCAATCAAAAGTAAACTCATATATCCTTGATAAAAAGTTAATCCGAAATAAGAAAAAAATAGAGCAAAGGGCATAATTAGAACGGCCGGAAAAGGAGGGTTTGGCCAATAATACTTACCCTGAAATTTTATAGTATCCAAAAGGGATTCTGGGGGATTAACAAAATAAAGCTTTCCATGCATAAAAGACTGTGCTAAAAGAACATAGTGTTGATTATCTTTAATTAATAAATTAAAGAAAATTAATAAAAACGCAAAAATAATGAATAATGTTCCTAGTATTTTGTTTAGTAAATCAGAGATGGCTACCATACGTAAGATACAATAACATAACATGAACAAATATTTTGAGAGTTATATAAAAATAGCCCCATTTTCCCATTCGCTTTGGCGAGCAAGTGAAGCGGATGCAATATCTACAATAGGAATAAAAAAGCCTGTGTTAGATATAGGGTGTGGTTTTGGTGAATTCGGAGGGGTATTTTACGAATCAAGTGTAGAAATAGGCATTGATATTTCGGAAAAAGACTTAGAGATAGCCAAATCAAAATATATATACGAAAAACTTATACGGGCTGACGCAGTGGATTTACCATTCGAAAATAATTATTTTGCCTCATGTATTTCTATTAGCACAATTGAACACATAAAATCCGCAGAAAAAGTTATTAAAGAAGTTTATAGAGTGTTAAAAAAAGATGGGCAATTTATATTTACTGTTCCAACATCAGAAATAAATAACTCGTTATTTGGTGCAAAAATACTAAATAAGTTAGGTTTAAAAAGACTGGCGCAAGAGTACATTAATACCTATCACAAAGTTTTTAAACATGAAACAATTGTGGAAAAAGAAACCTGGTTGAAATGGTTAAAAGATGCTGGCTTTAAAAACATAAATGTTATAAATACATTGTCGACCGAGCATATTATGTTTTTTGAGCTTTTCTTGTTAACAGCGTGGCCATCACAAATACTAAGAAATCTTACAGGAAAGAGGCATGTAATAGAAACGGGCTTACGAACTAAAACATTGGCTAAATTAAATGACTTACTTAATAAAAGAAATGAAGACAAATTAAATAGTTCAAACATTCTCGTGGTTGCAACAAAATGACAATTTGTAGAATTTGTAAGAATGTAAAACTTAAGAAAATAATACTCAAGGAGTTTACTATAGTCCAATGTGAAAAGTGTCATTTTGGCTTATTGGAACCTTATCCAACTCAAAACGAGGTGGATAGTATTTATCAAGCGGAATACTTTATAGAAAAAACTCATTCGGATCACATTAACGATTCGAAGTTTAAGTTCTTGTATGTAAATAAATTCTTAGTCAAAAAACCGTATGTTCTAGATTTTGGATGTGGAACCGGAAATTTTTTGCACTCAGCAAAGGTGGCGGGATGGAATGCTTACGGATTTGACATTTCAGAATTCGCGGCAAAAAAAGTAGCGAACGACTTAATGATTCCAACCAAATATGGGAAGGTTAATGAAAAATCCTATGAAAATAATTTTTTTGACTGTATTACATGTTTTGATGTAATAGAACATTTAACCGATTTTAAGGATACTTTAAGATATTTTCTAAAATGGCTTAAACCAAATGGGTATCTATTTATATCAACCCCTGATATTAAAAGTTGGGATGCGAAGCTGCTTGGAAAAAAATGGTACGGGTATAAAAAATTTCCCGAACATATAAATTTCTTTTCACCACAATCAATAAAAATTCTTTTGCAAAACAACGGCTTTGAAATAAAGGTAGTTAAAACATGGGGATTTGTTCGTTCTTTTGATTACATAATTAACCACTCATCTTTACCCAATGGCGTTAAAGACGTATTCCTCAGCATTTTAACTAAAACCAAATTATCAGAAAAAGAGGTGTATATTCCAATGGTAGATATGATGGTAGTTGCACAAAAACGCTAATAATCCCCGCCACCTTCAATATTAGTTGGAGTCACATTTAGATAGAGGTAATCGATAGGGGAGCCCAGTTTAACACCGTCAATCGAAGTTAAATCTCCACTTATTTTTATTCTATATTCGGTATTATCTTCCCAAGGGTTTGTTGGAATTACCCATAAAAACTTTCCGTCTAAAGGAGAAACTTCTACTTTTAGTCCAATGTTTGGTTCAACCGATACAAAGCTTAAAGCACTGTTTGGATCAACGGGTTGTGAAAATTCAAAAACTACTTCTGAAAAAGCGTTTATTGTTTGCCTTAAACCGCTGGGCGGGCTTGCCTTAACAAATGTGATTTTTTCGGCAGGATTAACCGGCAATTGCTGATGTTTTTTTGAGTATTTATAAATGAAGAAAACCAAAAGAATAAGCGCAACAATTCCTACAGCTAAAACCGCCCATTTATATCTTTTTAATTTTTCAAGTATTGTTTTCATTTTAAATTACCCTATCTATATTATTGTGTGATCAACCTATTAAACTGTCAAGAAGATCGGCTATTTACAGATTAAGCTTTCCGGTTTAATCGGTATATACCCGTCAGCTTGTTGCTGTGATAACTCAACATGAACGTGTTGCTTCCAACCCGAGCCTGGGTTGGTAAATAGATCTGATATTTTTTCTCCCACGCCATACGTATCTCCTCTTGATTGAAACGGCTCATTTATGTGGCCAAGGTACATTAACCATTGGGAATCGTCCGACACAAACAGCACACCATATCCTCGAGCACGTTCAAATATTGGGATTGGTATACTCGCCTGTTTCCAACCTAACACTCCTGGTATTTGCGGGGCGTATACTGCATCATCACCCGAAACTATATCAGCCGCATACCCATAATATGGCTGTTTTGGCGTTCTGTGATAGGTGGAATTATTGCATGTACTGCAACTAGTCTGGTTGTGAAGATTACATAATTCCGTGCTGCTGCTTGGGGCGCAAGCTGCGCCGCCGGTTAGACCGGCTGTACAGTCGTCGATTCCCGAATTTGCACCTCCGGTAGAAATAGATAAGTAAGGAATTGCATAAAAACATTTTTTCGTCTGCGCTCTCCAATAACCATTTGTCCCATGACCATCCCCTGCCCACCCATCATACGATCCAGTGCTTACAGAACCTCCCATCAACGGACACGTAGATAAGAACTCTCCGATTATAAAGTTTCTTGTGGCGCTTAACTCAAAAGACTTTAAAAAGTCAACTTCAGACTCCCCATTGATTGTTATGGTATTTATAATCATGGTGTTTTTATATTTTCCATCGTTTAATAAAATAGAGTCTGTGGCCGGAAGGTTTATAATTAGGTCTTCGTTTCCTTTAATAGAAGTAAGGCCGGAACTAGTAAAGGTTTGAATCTCACTCGAACCGATGGCCGGAGAGTACGTGACTGTGTCTTTATATTCAATGCTTTTCACATCTGATTTTGCGTGAATTTTTATCACGTATTTTACTTGCGTTCCACTGCCATCAACTGCTTCTGCTGGAATGCTTTCGGGATTATCCAAAGTAACATCGGTACCACTCGCGTCTTTATAAGTCACTGTCACATCTTTGTTTACAGCTATGTATTCATTTTCGGCAAATCCGTTCTCACTATTTGTTCCTCCCACAAAAAAATCTCCTCCTTTTACAGGATCGGAGGGGGGAATGGCGCTGATAACTGTGGTTATAACAAAAATAACTCCAACCATAGCCAAACCAAAAACTAAAAATATAAGGCCGGCGGTCTTAAGTATAAGATTAAAACCCTTTTCAAGCATTTCCCCTAAATCAGAAAAATCAAGTTTAAAAACCGCCTTGAGAATCATCTCCCCAAAATCAAGGATTTTTATAACTACGTACTTTACGAGTCGATCAACTATTGGTCCTATTATCGCGCCTATACCTTCGGTTCCTATAGCCAAAAGTCCGGTAACAAAGCCCGCCACGGCTTCGGCAATGGTTGTTTTAAGGTAGTAGAGTGCAGATACATACTTTGCCAAAATCTTTCCAAGTTTTGAATTAAACAACCAGTTTTGGATAGCATTTAACTTTGATGAAAGTCTTTGAAGAAGACCAATGTAATCAACTGTTGGATTAATTTTGCCTTGATGATCCTTGACTTTTTGAAGTTGTCTAAATAAACTGGTTATTCTTTTAAAGTTTTCTTCGGTCTGAACAAACTCTCCATTAACCATTGCGATCCCAAACTTTTTATAGTTGTCATCTTTCATTAACCATGTTTTGAAATTCCCTAAACCCTTAATCCATCTGTCATATTCGCCGGTTATCTCCATTCCCGCCACAAATTTTTCGTTTATATGTGCAAAGAATCTTGCCATTGTCGCCGGATCAATATTTATAAGGTTTCCAACAGCATCAAATTCAATTTTTTTACCAAATCCACCTCCCATTAATTCGGCAAATAATTTAAGGGGGACATCAAAATGTCTACCTCCTTGAACAAGAACGGCAACTCCGCCACTAACGGACATCAATTTGAATTTGTTTGCAAATAGACCACTCTTAAATAACTTATCTGCAATTTTAAAAGCCTTAACTTCTGAGCCACTCTGAACAGCCAATCCAAAATAATGCATTTTTTTCATGAAAAGTTCTGTGTAATATCCAGGGGTTAAATATTTAAAACGCATTTTCATGGACAGTGTCCAACCATAGAGATTTAAATATTTCCCACCTTCAATGCTTTTTACAATGTCTTTAAAGTCTTGATATGAATAAATCTTAGCGGCGTAATTAAGATATGCTGTTAGCCTTTTTCCGCCAATAACATTATTTCTTGCCAACATCTCACTAAATGCCGAACGGCTTAAAACCTGACCATTTAGCATTTTCCCAAGATATTGCTCATATTGCCCGCCCAAAAACCCTAGCCCTTTGCCAGTTAATATATCTCCCCCAAACATTCCCTTACTTGCTGCTACAAGCTCCATACTTGCAAGTTTTGCTTGTTGAACTGCTTCGAATCCTGATATAGAGCCCTTTCTATCCAATAATCTTGTGAGCGCCGAGCTACTTGTAATTGTTGACATTCTTGCCAACGAACTTTGAATTGGTATCAATTGATTATTTAGATTCCTAAAAAACGGAATTGCGCTTGCTCCGCCATAGGCAGATTTAAATTTATTTAGTTTTTCAATTGCTTTATCGGTAGATTTTAATTGCGCAATAAGTTTTAATTTAGCCCGATCTACATTCTCAAGTGCTGCTTTTGTATCACCAACTCCCAACATGAGTTTTTCTAGGGCTTTTGACAAATCTCTTTGTGCGCTACTTAGACCTTCTAGTTGCCCGGCAAAATGTGCTTGAACCAAAAATCCTTCGGCAACCATTGCATCTATTTGATCTACAATTACACTTTTATAATGACCGGCGATATAACCATCTTCATCTATATTTGCACCTTTTCCAAAAGATTTTTTTAAACTAGCATCCAAAGCTTTTACAGCAGACATTTGTAACTTTGAGTAAGAACCGTAACGGGTTAGGGAGGAGTCAACTTTTTGTGTAAAATCTTTAAACTGCACTCCAAATTCTTCAAAAGCATCAGCATCCTCAACAACATCTTGCCAATCTGTACCGTCGTAAAATTTTTTCTCCTTCTTCGACTTTCTTTCGTAAGTAACTCCAAGCCCAGATAATTGTAAGGGCGTAAGACTTCCGGCTGGAATAGAATCTATTCCACGTCCCAAATCATCCCCTTCTGCTTTTTTTGCAAATTGAAAATTAATACCGGGAATCGGCATTCCGGTTTTAGAAGTGTAGCCGGATATAAGAGGATCCCAGATTTTTTCTTTTTGAACTCTCGCGCTAAAATCATCAAAACTAAAAACCGCCTTACTCCAACCCTTTAAAGTTTTCTTTACTTGTTTACCAGGATCTTTAATCCAATCGGCCGGATTTAAATTAAAAGATATTCCGCCAACGCCCGGAAGTTCCTGTAACTCCTCGCGCGGAAATTCTTTTGCAAGGCCGGCTTCGTATGACGTATTTTCAGGAGTCACATCTATAACTTCAAGAGAAGCTTCAACTTCTTTCCAAGCTCTTTCCCAAACCCATCTGGGGACAGCCCCTATATCAGCGCTATGAATGTCGAATTGATTTAGGTATTCGTCTATTGCGCCGTATGTATACTCATTGTATTTAGGTCTTCCTCCACGAGGCGATCGAATAACTGGTTGACCGGGATAGTAACCCGGATATAAAATATTTCCACTTGCCATATGTCTATTGTATAATTAAAATGAAAGAATTAAAATGAACGAAGGAATAAAGATGAAATTAAAGAGTTACTACGTAATAAAGAACAAATTTTTGCTTGCCCTAATATTCTTTTTATTTGCATTTACTGTAACGGGGGGTGTTTCTTCTAAAAAGGCAAATGCAGTAACTATTGACGGATGCGATTCATCAGCAGCTGATGGATCGTTCGGTTTTTCAAAATGCCTTTTTGGAAAAGTTGTAGACGCTTTACCGGAGCTTGACATCAGAAGAACGATTCAAAATACAATTGTTTCTATGATTGTGGACGTTCCAATGCAGGCGTTAACAGAGCATACTTGGGATGAGGTAATTGGATGCACCAGGGCCGACCTTGCTAAATTAAAGGCTTATCCAGACACTTTCTATAAAAGGGAAGGGGGTCCTCGTACCGCAGTTATAGGAATAAATCACGGAGATCCAGATAATGACGGTCCTTTAACCGGCGCAGATTGTGAATTTGGGCTACTAGATAGACAAGCTCGCGGATCCGGAAGCTTTATGGCCATGGTCTCAACAATGGGATCTGCCATTCAACAAAAAGATGCGATGCCGGTAAATTTGGCGCTATTTTTTAAAGACGAAGTTAAAAATGTTCCATTTATAGGTAATAAGGTATATGCGTCCCCAACCTACAACAATCTTCCTTTTGAAAGTCTTGTATTAGGTCTCTGGAAACTCGCTAGGAATGCCGCATACGCAATTTTATCTATCATCATGATAGTAATTGGTATGATGATTATGGTTAGGAAAAAAGTAAATCCACAACTAGTTGTTACCATAGAAAATGCTATACCAAGAGTAATACTGGGTATATTTTTAATTACTTTTAGTTATCCTATTGGCGCTACTTTCATATCTCTAATTGAGCCGTTCAAAAGGCTTGGGGATGGAATTCTTAATGGCATGGCGGCCTCACTCAACCCCATAGGTGCTCTTGGTGCGGGTTCGATTGCAGTATTGCTTTGGCTCATGTTAATGTCTATAGTGGCCGCGGTTGTCACCGGAGGCGCGGCTTTGCCTTTGGTTGGAGTTGGCGTTGGAGCGGGTGTAACAATGATTGTAGTTTTTGTAATCTACTTAATTGTATGCGCAATCGCGTTTTTCAAAACGTTGTTAATCATGATCAGAATGATTATGGCCACAATTACAGCTCCGTTTACATTTGCGGTCGGTGCAATTCCGGGAAAAGAAGAGTCAATAACTAACTGGTTTAAACTAATGTCCGCAAGAGCTCTATCCGTATTTGCTATGTACATGACTTTATCATTATCAGGCTTGGTGTTGCATTATCTCCTCTCAAATACATTTAACTGGCAGGGGATTTATGCTCTTGGAAATGTGCTAATTGTTTGGATGATGACGCCATTCATAATAATCGTCATCCTTGGAACAGCCATAGGAATGCCTAAAAAAGTAGAAGAGATGTTTATGGGCGCACCAAAGAGAAGATAGAGCCAAACGAAAACCTTAATTTTAATCACTATAATCGTAATTCTCCCTGTTGTCATTCCGGACTTGATCCGGAATCTAGTCTCTAAAGCCAAATAAAATGCTATAATTCCAACGTGGAAAAGAATGATGTCGTATCCCATTGGGTACAAGGATCAGAAGCAGATAAAGCTGCTGCGGAAGGGTTGTAT
>Ga0209541_10009604_pt1 | contig 15642 bp, 12 predicted proteins | sample RifCSPlowO2_01_FD_184027 | JGI IMG/M metagenome (GOLD analysis project Ga0209541, IMG submission 184027) | Groundwater microbial communities from Rifle, Colorado - Rifle CSP2_plank lowO2_0.1 (SPAdes) (version 2) | ecosystem: Environmental > Aquatic > Deep subsurface > Groundwater | place...
CGATATCACTCATACAACTGACTTCGAGATTTTCCCAGGACTGGGTTTTATTAGGGGTCCTGCATCTCCTAAGATTTTTTGAATACGTATTTATCTATTTTATAGTTGTTAGTTGTATAAAAGAACTGCCGCAAGTAAGAAAATTTACAATAGCCTTCTTTATTAATGTTGGAGCAGTTGCGATGATTCAAATCGTACAAAACTTGATGGGGGGAAAGCTAGCGCCCGGTATTTTTTACGCAAACAATACCATAGTACGTTACGCGGTATCGACCTTTCATAGCAATGCCATTTTGGGGGCTTTTTATTGTTTTGCCATTTGTATCGTTGTCGGATTAATTGTAACTATTCGCTCAGCCGGCACAAAGACGGTCCTTACAATCTTTAGCGTAGTTATCTCCTTCGCGTTATTCAATACTTTTTCGCGGTCTGCTTATGTAGGAATTATCGTGGGCATCTTTGTGATAGCGCTATTAAAGGAAAGGAGATTATTTATTCTTTTCTTAGCTTTATTGATAATAAGCCCGATACTTATGCAGCCAGCAGTATCGGAGAGAATCACCATGACTTTACAGCAGGTGAAGCCGACTGTCCAACTCGATCTCTCGGCTCAAATAAGGTTAACTCTTTGGGGCCAAACATTTAAAATATTTATGGAGAATCCCATTTTCGGAGTGGGATGGTGGGGAATCAGATATATATTAGGGACAGAAGCGCATAGTCAATTTTGGACATACCTTACGGAGATAGGCATTGTTGGCTTTGGTATATTTTTGTGGTTAATGATCAGAATATTTAAAATTTCATTATGGGTCAAAAATAATACGTCTGATAATTTTATGGAAGGCTTAGGTCTGGGTTATGCAGCCGGGCTTGCCGGCTTGTTGGTGACTTGCTTATTCAGCGAGAGCCTAGAAGCTTTTAGGATGTTAGGGCCTTTGTGGTTTATGACGGGGCTTGTCGTTGGCGCACGTAATATAGTGTTAAATCAACCGACGGTATCCAAAAATTACAGATGAAAGCATCTGTAGTGATTTGCACATACGGAAGGCCGGAACAAGCTAAAAAACTATTAGAGGAGCTAAATAAGCAGACATATAAGGATTTTGAAGTGCTTGTTGTCTGCCAAGGCGACAAACATGATTTAGAGGAGATAGAAAATTCGGTTAAAGCTTCTTACTTCAAGAAATTTTATTATGAGGCAAATCCTAATTTACCGCATGCTAGAAATGTCGGGATAAAACAAGCGGTTGGCGAAATAGTCATATTTTTGGATGACGATATAAAACCTGTAGGCACTTTAATAGAAGCACACGTTGCAAACTATTCTGATGCAGCCGTAGGAATGATAGGAGGTAGAATCTCGGAAAAGAAGCTTGGAGAGGATATTCCCGATTCTAAAATCGGGATGATAAGAAAGCTCGACGGTTTCGCCTACTCCGGTTTTGATAAAAATGTAAGGCGCGAGGTTATGCACGTTAAAGGTGGGAATATGTCCGCAAGGAGAAGCGTAGCATTGGAAATAGGGGGTTTTGATGAGCAATTCAAAGGGACCGCGGAATACGAAGAGATGGATTTTTGTCTTCGAGTTTTAAAGAAAGGATATAAAATTATATTTGACCCCATCCCAATTATTGAGCACCTTTCGTTGTCTTTCGGTGGTTGTCGAATAGAAAGAAGGGAGGATCAAGTATATTGGTTATATCGTAACCACAGCCTTGTATTTTTAAAAAACTTTAATAAGCTCTTCTATCCGGTTCTCCTGGCCGAATACATTGTCCGCATTATTTTGCGCAGTTTGCGTTGGTGCGATTTCAAGGTCATCGGGAGTGGCGTTAGGGGGATTCGCGATGGGTGGAAAGCATATTTTAGCAAACCGCATCAGAGATCATGGGAATAGGTAAACGAGACCTCATGCTCGAAGGACAAAGCGGGAAACTTGCGCATAAAGTAGCCCGAGGCACTTTTTGGGTCGCCGGTTCTTACATTTTCACTAACATCTTCTATTTTTTAAGAACGGTAATTTTGGTAAGGCTTCTCAATCCCATCGATTTTGGCTTGATGGGTATCGCCAGAGTAGTGATCAATATGCTCAATCTTTTTAGTGAGATCGGGATTGACAGAGCGTTAGTTCAAAAAAAAGAAGTCAATGCAGCTACCCTTAATTCGGCATGGCTCATAACAGCTATACGGGGCATCGTCCTATTTATTTTACTGTATTTATTTTCGCCGTTAATTTCTGTTTTTTATAAAAATGAGAACATTAACCCTATCTTAAAAGTTATTTCACTTTCTTTTTTATTTAATGGTTTTACAAGCGCTGGGGTTTTTCTTTTTGTTAAAGAGTTAAACTTTAAAAATAAAATTATATTCGAACAGGCTAATGCTGTCTCTAACACGATTGTTTCTGTTGCCTTAGCCATTATCTTTAAAAATGTATGGGCATTAGTTATCGGGCACGTCGTTGGCGCAATAGTCGGTTTTATTTTTTCCTATACGCTGCATCCTTTCAGGCCGTCTTTAAAATTTGATTTAGATGCGTTAAAAGGGCTCTTTAAGTTCGGCAAATATGTTTTTGGTTCGGGCATACTGGTGTTCCTAACCATCCAGGGCCCAGATGCGCTGGTTGGAAAGGCGTTAGGTTTAGAGCCTTTGGGTTTATATGTTCTCGCATTCAGCATCGCCAACACACCCACGACATCCGTGACGCATGTTGTCTCGCAGATAGCCTTTCCCGCATACGCCGCGCTTCAGGATGACCTGCCAAGATTAAGGGAAGGGTATCTTAAAATAACACGTTTAGTGGCTTTCTTATCCGCACCTATTGCCGGGGGTATTTTCATGCTTATACCTGAATTTGTTCAAATTTTCTTAGGGGCAAGATGGACGCCAATCGTATTGCCGGTCAGGATATTGTGCATTTTAGGATTTTTTAGATCTGTTAATTCGACGGTGAGCCCTGTATTTTATGGGATAGGGCGCCCTGATATCGAATTTAAATTAGCCGGTTTTAATCTAGCCCTACTTGCTTTGAGTATTTATCCTCTCACCGTTAAGATGGGTATTGTTGGGACATCTATAGCTTTTTCTGCTGTGAGTACAATATCCGTATTTTACATAATGGCAATCATTTACAGGTTGATTCGGCTAGATACAGAAAAAGCTCAATTTTTTAAAGTTTTATTTTTCCCCTTGGTAGGGACTCTTTTGATGTGTTTTTCGATATCCATGCTTAAGTTAATTTTCTTTCGTGATTTAATAATGGTATTTTCGGTATCTGTCTTATTTGGCGGAAGCTGTTATCTTTTGACTCTTTATGTCTTAGATAGATATTTCGGATACGACCTCATCAATACTATCCAATTTGCAATTGATTCATTCAAAGGAAAAGGATGAACATCAATTTTCTCGTACCACACCTATGGATAAGCGGCGGGATCAAAGCTATAGCTTATTACGCAAATGGACTGTCGAGACGAGGTCACAAGGTGACTATAATATGTCCTGAGAAAGATTTTATCTCGCGGATCAAAAGCAATCTAACCGGCGCAAAACCTAAGTGGATTAATATAGAAGCAGATATCGCATATGTCAGTGCCTTTAATAAAAGGCATATTCCAGATGGTGATATAATAATCGGATCGGGTTGGCAGACTGTAGATTGCGTAACGGATTGTTCGCTATCTAAAGGGAAAAAATTTTACTTTGCCCAGCATTATGAAAGCCTTTTTCACGGTTCGCCTGAGGAAGTTGACAAAATATATAGATATCCGATTAAATTTATAGCGATATCCACTTGGATTAAAGATATATTAAGGGAAAAGTTCAATGTATATTCCGAGCTGATAGTTACTCCGGTTGACCTCGAAGTATTCTATCCCACAAGAAGCGGTTACAATAAAGATAAGAGGATATGTATGCTTCATCACGATTACGAATGGAAGGGGGTTAAGGAGGGGTTAGCGGTTTTTGAAGCGGCGAAGAAAGAATTCCCTGAGCTAAAATTAGTTATGTTTGGCGCAAGGAAAAAGAAGATAGATATAGACTGTGAGTATTACTATAATCCTGCGCAGGAGAAGATAGCGGATATGTATAATTCCTGTGATATTTTTTTATGGCCGAGCTGGGGCGAAGGCCTCGGTATGCCGCCCATGGAAGCGATGGCTTGTAAGTGTGCGTTGGTTACCACAGATACCGGCGGCGGAAGAGATTATGCCATCGATGGCATAACAGCCTTAGTGTCACCTTCCAAGAATCCGGAGGCGCTCTTCAATAATCTGAAAAGAATTTTAATGGATGAAGAATTGGTTAGAACGTTAGCGGAGAATGGCTTTAATTATATTAAAAAGTTTAAATGGGAAGATGCGGTAGTTAAGATGGAACAGATATTTGAAAGGTCCCTTTAATTATTTCCAGATAGCTAACGCCACCTTATGTTTTTAAAATATTCCTGGATGTCGCCTCTCCATTTCCTTTTGATTAGGAATTTCTTTAGCTCTTCTCTCATGTCTATGAGTTCCTCTACGTTGTAGGAATCGGTTTCAACAGCCAGACCGCCTTCGCCTTGCCCTGCTATGTTATAAAATTCGTTATAATTTTTAATAATGCGCCTGATCCCGTATTTTCTTTTATGTATCCATGTATCGCTGCCCGGAAGAGGAATAAAAGTAAAAAGGGTATATTCATCGGGATCAGCCACTTCCATGAATTTTTTCGTTTCTTCGATAGTATCCTTATTTTCCCCGGGTATACCTACTATAAGATAGGTTTTTGTTATTAGACCAGCTTTTTTTGCGTCCCTTATAGCCTTGATGTTTTGCCTTACCGTGCATTTTTTATTTATTTTATCTAAAAGATCCTGGCTGCCGGATTCCGCTCCAAATGCGATAGTTGTGCACCCTGCCTTTTTTAGCCTAACAAAATCTTCATAATTATTTTTATCCGTCCTGCCGTTACATCGGAATTTAATTTTCAATTTCTTAAACTCATCCAAAAGGGGATAGAGCCGTTTCCTGTCTAATGTAAAGATATCGTCGTAAATTATAAAATTTTTAATCCCATATCGCTTTATAATTAATTTAATTTCATCTACAACTGATTGGTTGGAACGATACCTTACTTTTTTAAAAGTCATAGGGCTATTGCAAAAAGCGCATCTATAAGGGCACCCCCTAGAAGTTATTATGGAAGTTGCTAAATTGTTACCGACGATCCTATGGTAGCTTTTTATATCAACCAGATCTCTATCCGGGAAAGGTAATTTATCTAAATCTTGTGGAATATTAAAATCGTAAATGAGTTTTTGTTTTCCTTTAATAATATCCTCTAGGCATTCGTTTATACTCAAATCAGCCTCCCCTTTTATGACGATATCAAAATCCTTTGCCGATTGTTTAGGCAAAGCAGTAGGGTGGGGTCCACCGGCAATAATAATTGATTTAGGATTTAGTTTTTTGCAAATCTTCTTTATCTGCTTTGAAATTGAATAGTTGCAGGTATAGATTTCTATTCCGTATATGTCTGCCTTACCTATCAATTGTTCCCATTGCATATAGGGCTTTGAAGCCAGATCGGCGACTCTTACGTCAATTCCCATATTTCTTATTGAAGCTGCGACATATAGTAGCCCTAATGGAGGGTCTATCTTATCATCTAGGCTATTTATTTGAGGTGGGCTTATTAAACAGACATTTATTACTTTTTTCATAAACTATATTTTAAGATATAAGAAAGATAAAATCAAGAACTTCCGCAAAGAATCATGAAAATCATCAATTATCTCGAAGTTACTTAAATTAAGGCTATATTAGGAACGCTTGTGGACTAAAAAATATTATGCTATATTGTTATTTATCTTCCCTGCCGATCGCCCGTTTTTTCAGCGACAGTGACCTCAAGTAGAGTGGTTAATTAACTTTAGGCGGTACCGCCTAAAAAATTGTATAATAACCAAAAGGAGGCCATCATTGGAACCTATTATGAACTCAAAGAAAGAACGCTTAAAACTTACCCCCGAACAGCTCTTCGACATATACCTGGAGTGCAACGCTCCGGGCGCGCCGGTAAAGACGATCCTGGAGCGTTACGGCTTAAGGCCATGGGATCTGGTAGCCATACGCAAGAAGGTCAAAGCCGCGGCTATGGACGCCCTTGCCCATCCCGGAAAACAGGGACGGAAGCGGCAGATCATACCCGTAGAGCAGTATCAAAGAGTCTCCAAAGAGCTGATCGAAACCAAAGACGCGCTCGCTGCCGTGGGGCACGAGCTGTCCTTATTAAAAAAAGGACGAGTTAGGGCTCAAAGGGCCGTTAAACGGCCATTTTAAACTTGAGGTCAAACAAGCTGTGGTTACTATAATAAGTGAAGCCGTCACTCAGGGCCTTACCCAGAAACTATCCTGCGAGATATTCGGGATCGCTCCCAGGAAGCTGCGCAGGTGGGCAAACCCAAAGTCAATCAGGCCTCGGACCGCATAGAACAGGGCGCTTCCGCATGAACATGACGCTATTGAAGCCGCCGCCTGGCTGCCGGATCTTATTGGCAAACCCGTAAGCCATGTCTTTGTCCACGGCCATGCATCCGGCAAGTTCTTCGCTTCGCTGTCGACGGTCTACCGCGCGCTGAAAGCTAAAAATATGGTTGAGCCAAGGAAGCGTTGGCATCGAAACGCGCCCTATGTCAGCGCCCATGCGCTCTTAGACGAGGGCTTTTCGCTCCTCTGTTACGACGGCACGCAGATTAGGACAGATTCCGGTATCATAGTATGGGCTATCCCGGTTATTATACTGCCCCAAAGATACTTGCTTCACATCGGGCATTCCATAAACGGGATATCGTCAGGCGATCTTATACAATCCGTAAAAGAAGCCTATGCCCTGCTGCCGGAGCATTTGACTTCAAAACTGATCGCCCATTCAGACAGAGGCTCCGCGATGAAATCATCGTCTACGAGACAAACTATCAAAGAGCTTCTTGGCGCACCCGTCCACTTTGGACGTCCTCACACGCCGGATGACCAGGCGTGGATAGAAGCGTTTATCAGGACGCTTAAACATCACAGGGATACTCCTCAGTCATTTAAGCTGGTCGACGATATTGTGCAATGGCTTACTCGCGTCCCTGATATATACAACAACGACCCACACAGTTCCTCAAGCTATGTTACCCCGCTTCAGGCGCTGTCAGGCCAGAAGGAGGTGATCTTAAACCAGCGAAAACAAAATCTTGCGACAGCTCGCGCGCTGCGTTATAATGCTTGGAAGTCGAGCCGTTTTACGTTGCTTCCAGCGGCTTCACAAGTAACTTCAGAAGTAGCTATGCAACCGGTTTGAGGTCAAACTCGCAAAAAAACTCCGAATGGAGAATACGCATGTTAAGCAAAATAATCTTTAATTTATTTTCCTGCCTTAGAAAGTCTATCCCCCGTAATTTAAGATCACATATGAAAAACTTGCTAAAGAAGACGGTTAGTTTCTTGTTTTATCTTTTGTACTTCGACGATGAAAAATGGAAATTTAAATGGTTAGGTGTCGATTGCTGGCAAAATTCATTTGATATGTGGATAAAACAGGAGATAATCTACGAGGTAAATCCAGATTATATCTTAGAAACCGGTACTCATCATGGCGGCACGGCATTATTCTATACGATGTTACTAGAGCAGATCGGGAGAGGCCACATAATCTCTATTGACATCTGCCCTAAATTGGAAACGGTACAAAATTATCAAATCTTTAATGATAGATGCACTGTTTTAAAGGGCGATTCCACATCAGATGAGATATTTCTTGAAGTCTCGAAAAGAGTCAAGGATCGTAAAGTTATCGTTATCCTTGATTCCAATCACTCAAAGGACCATGTCCTGAAAGAGCTTAAGATGTACTCTCCACTCGTAGCCATTAATAGCTATATTATCGTGGAAGATACGAATTTAAACGGCCATCCGATAGAGCCGAACTTTGGACCTGGTCCGTACGAAGCTGTCCAGGAATTTTTGAAACAAAATAATAATTTTATCGTAGATGAAGATAGGGAAAGATTGCCGATCACATTTTTTCCGTCCGGTTATCTCAAACGTATAAGATAAAAATGAGTGATTATCCGCTTGTAACGCTAACCGTAATCAATAGTAATGGTAAGGAGTGGCTTGGCGACTGCCTTTCAAGTATAGTTATGACTGACTATCCTAATCTCGATATTATCGTAATAGACAACGCTTCAAGGGATGGGAGCGTCCAATTCATAAAGGATAATTTTAGCAGCGTCGAAGTGATAGAAAATAGAAGGAATATCGGTTTTTGCAAGGCAGCCAATATGGGATTTAATATAGCTATAGAGAGAGCTTCGGAATACGTAATTCTTTCGAATCCGGATATAAAAGTTGCTTCCGATTGGATGAACGAACTTGTAAAAGTTGCAGAAGAGGACAAGAATATCGGCATATTGATGCCGTTGCACCAAAATTATTCAGGTGATAAAGTGGATCCTAATTTATCTAACATCTTAACCTCTAACGTTGAATATATAAAAGATAGAGATGCCGGTAATTTTAGGGAAAAATACGAAGTAACTTCTGCGATCGGCGGCTGTATGATGATAAGAACGAACATAATAGAGAAGGTCGGTTATATGGATGCCATTTATTTTTTATCTGCGGAGGATACCGACCTGAGCAGGAGGATGATCTTTCATGGATATAAGGTTGTAGTTGTAACAAAAAGTAAGATAATGCATTGGCATAGGATTTTGCATAAGGACAAGATAGATAAGAGGACAGGATTTCTTTTATTTCGGAATAAGTTTATCTTCTTTTTAAAAGATCCTAACCATTCTTTTTTAAATAACTTGCAGCGATATTATTTTGATAAAGAAGCCGGTGCCTTGCAGATGATAAAGTCCTGGGCTCCGGTAAGTAATTTAAGATACTTAGCACTAGCAGGTTATGTTCAGCTTTGGATATTTTTACATCTGCCTAAAATTTTTATTCGTTACCTGAAGGACAAAAAGAGAATATGAAAAATATTTTAATGATAACTCCATTTTTCGCGCCGTATTCCCACGCCGCGGTTTACCGGGCGCACAGGTTTGCCAAATATCTGCCTCGTTTCGGGTGGAAACCCTACGTGCTTACAGTAGACAAATCTTTTTTATATTTCATCGATATGGCACTCTTAGACGATTTGCCTAAAGAAGTGGAGATTATCCGGGCAAGGCATCTCGATCTGACGTTTTCCGGATTTAAAACGTTATTAGAGAAACCTGTTGCCGATAGTAGGGCCATAAAAGGACCGACCTCTGCCGATTTGACAGCCAAGTTACAGGAAAACGAAAAGAGCAATTTCGTAATAAACTCCATAGATCAATTCAGGGAAAAGGTCCTGTTTCTGCCGGACCGTTATATCACTTGGTATCCATTCGCGCTGGAAAAGGCAAAAAAGATCTTAAATTCGGAACATATCAACGCTATCTACTCGACTGCCTATCCCTTGACCCCGCATCTTATAGCGATGAAATTAAAAAGCCAGTTTAAAATCCCGTGGGTAGCCGATTTCAGGGAGCAAGGGGTAGAGGATTACAGAGGTGGATACATGGCCTCAAAGTTTAGATATAAGATCAGTTCCATGCTGGAGAAGAAGATTATGGGCGAAGCTGATCTGATACTTACCATAGGAGAAGAACTGGCGGATTTCTTTTCATCCAAATATCAAGATGTCGTAGATAACAAAGTCAGGCATATAAGGACTGGCACGGATATCGAAATTTTACAACGTTCGAAGCCGAAGGAAAAAAGCGGCAAATTTACGATTATGTTCACAGGCGAATTTTTGCCGGCATATAGTAGAAAATTGTTCGAATTTTTAAAGATCATATTTGAAAGAAAGCTCTTCGAAAGAAGCAAAATTGAAGTCCTGATCGTTGGCAGCGTCAAGAGAAATGCATTCCTAAATAAAGAGATGGAACTCTCCGGCATATCGGATGTAGTTAAAGTTGTAGATTTTATTTCCCTGAACGATTACTTTGGTGTTCTGTTATCGGCTGATGCCACATTCCTCCCGAACGTCATTAAACATACGCTCACGATTAAATTGACAGATTACCTTTTTGCGAAAAAGCCCATCATAATATTTGATTCGACGAGTGAGGTGCGGGAAATATTGGAGAAAAGTGGTTTGGGATTTTTTATCCCGAGCAAGAATGAGGATGGAATAAGGGCCTTGCTTAATTTATTAAGAGGCAATTATAAGTTTGATTTAAATAACGAGTATATAAGCCAATTTACCGCATTCAATCAAACTAAGGGGTTATCTGATATTTTGGCAGGATTAACAGAAAAGAACGGGTAAATTCCTAATGCCCCCATTTTACAAATATATCTTTTACTGACGCATCTTATTATAGTATAATACGTTAAAGATGCCTAATTTTTTTAATAATAATAAATTTTTAGTCCCTCTCCTGTTTATTCTTGCATTAATTCCGAGGATAGCAGCAGGGATTATCTCCGGGCAGGTTCTTTCCGGAGACGAAGTCGATTATAGCCAGCTTGCCAGTCGCATATTAGAAGGCAAGGCATACCACTCTGATTTTCCGTTGGGATTTACCAATGCGCGCCCCCCATTATACCCGCTATTTATAGCAGTCATTTATTTCTTTACCAATAACAGCGTTCTTGCAGTTAAATTAGCGCAGGCGTTATTGGGAGCTTTTAGTTGCATCATAATTTTTTTCATCGCAGAAGGCATATTTAAGGATAAGCGAGTAAGTCTTGGGGCAGCGTTTATCTACGCCGTATATCCGTTGTCTATATCAGTCGGGGGATCTTTGCTTTCAGAGACACTTTTTACTTTTTTACTGGCGTTGACAATTTTCTTTCTTTTAAAAGGGTATGATCGGCCTGGTCTAAAAAATTATTTACTTTCAGGGATATTTTTAGGCCTTACGACCTTGACCAGGCCTGTAATTTTGGCATTCGTACCTTTCTTAATTTTATGGTTAACTTTTTTTTCATATGGAAATCTATCGTTAAGGTTTAAAAGCATAATTTTTATTATGCTTTTTATGATTTTGACTGTTGCGCCTTGGACAGTCAGAAATTATTTCGTTTTTAAGGAATTCATACCCATCTCTACAGGCGGCAGCATTACATTTTATATAGCTAACAATGAAAGTACGCTCGCGAAAATCCATGATCCGCTTCGCCCCCTCGGAACAACGCCCTTGACCGATGAACAGAAGAAGGAGATGTCGCGTTTATCGGAAACCCAAAGGGATAAGTACCTTTACAAGTTAGGCTGGGAATTTGCCAAGTCCCATCCAAAAGATTTCTTTAAAATACGCTTAATCGCACTCAGCCAATTTTGGCATCTTTGGCCCGAGACCCCGGCCAGATATAAGGAATATTATGCAAAAGAAGGCGCACACAGAAGTCCCTTGCTTGATAAACTTGTAGATACTCATCTGCTGTATTTTGTTAAAATTTTATATCACCTACTATACAATATTTTGTTTATAGGGATGTTCATAAGTCTTTACAGTTCATTTAAAAGAGGTATTGAATTCAGGAAATCGCTTTTGCTTATTTTTCTGCTCATAGCGATGACGCTTTTGTGCTCGCTCCACGGAACGGACAGGTATCGTATTCCGACCGATCCCTATGTATTCATTCTCGGCGTTCATGGCCTTTTATCGTTTTGGAATAAAAAATGAAAAAGATATTTCATCTGATCGACAGTTTAGGGATAGGCGGCGCACAGACGCATTTATTAACTATCTTGAAATGCGCAGACAGGAAGAAATATTGCCACGTCGTATATTCTTTAACGGATGAATTGGATATCGGCAGAGAGATAGAAGGCCTTGGGATTAGAGTCCTTTCATTGAATCTGCGGGACCCTCTCAAAAAGAAAAGGTGGATCATTGCCATACGGACAATCTCCGAGGTGCTTAAAGACGAAAAACCGGATATCCTAGAGACTCATTTGACTTGGTCAAGGATACTAGGGACAATAGCGTTTTTAGTGATTGGGAAGAGAAAGATAATCTCTTTCGAGCAGGGGGACATATATAATATTGGCTGGCAATATAGGATAGCAAATTTTTTGGTCTCTTTTTTTATAGATGTAATTGTTGTGCCCTCAAATGCAATAAAAAAGTGGGTCCATGAAAATTATGGAATTTCGCAACGCAGAACGGTGACTATATATAATTCTGTTTTAACCGAACTTTTTAAACCTCAAGGAGATAGGAAGAATTTAAGGGGGACGCTCGGATTAGGACAGGATGAAGTAGTTTTAGGTTCAGTTGGGACACTGGGCACAGGTGTTAATAAAGGCATGGATTATTGTATTGTTGCAGTGTCCGAATTAGCAAAAAAATATAATGGTATAAAATTATTAATAATAGGCGACGGTGAATTAAGAGGAGAGCTGGAAAAGCAGGTCAGGGATTTGGGTCTTGGAAATGTTGTCAATTTTCTCGGTTTTAGAAGGGATATAAATTTAATTTTGAATGCCATAGACATATTCGTTCTCGCTTCGCCATTTGAACCTTGCGGGATAGCCGTTATAGAGGCAATGTCTATGGAAAGGCCGGTTGTGGGCAGCGCTTCAGGAGGAATGCCCGAACTTATAGAGGACGGCGTTACCGGATTTTTGTTTACTCCACATGATTCTAAGGATCTTGCCGAAAAAATTGATAAGCTAATAAGGAATGAGAGATTGCGCGGGGAAATGGGTGCGAGGGCCAGAAAGAATGTTGAAGAGAAATTTGAAGCAAGGAAATACATGGAGCGATTGGAAACAATGTACGTTAGTCTCTTAGAAGAGGCTTAGATAATTTGTGTGCGGAATCTGCGGCATTTATAATTATTCAAACAAAACTCTCGTCGAACAACCCATTCTCAGGAGGATGAACGAGGCATTGTATGCCCGCGGTCCGGACGATGAAGGCTTTTTCATCGAAGGATATATCGGGCTTGCGAATAAGAGGTTGAGCATTATAGATGTCGAAGGCGGGAGGCAGCCCATCTTTAACGAAGACGGCAAAATCTGTATTGTCTATAACGGCGAGATTTATAATCATATCGAGTTGAGAGGGGGGTTAGAGGATAAAGGCCATATATTCAAGACGAAGACAGATACGGAAGTAATAGTGCATCTTTATGAAGAGCATGGGGAGGATTGCGTAAAATTTCTCCAGGGTATGTTTGCATTTGCAATATGGGATTCAGAAGAGAAAAAACTATTCCTGGCAAGAGACAGGTTCGGCATAAAGCCCCTCGTCTATTATGACATGGGCGGAAGATTGCTATTCGCGTCGGAGACGAAAGCGATCGTTCAGGGCGATAGCGTAAATAGGGATATAGATTTTGAGGCAGTTCATTATTATTTGACATATCTGTCGGTTCCGTCGCCGCTCACCATATACAAGGCCATTAAGAAACTGCCTCCCGCAAGTATCCTGGTCTGCCAAGATGGTAAAGTAGTCGAGAAACGGTATTGGTCGATAGAGCCGAAGAAATTGGGGTGTAATGATATCGAGGAATACGGCGACACATTCTACAAATTATTGAAAGATTCCATAAAAATGCAGCTTATGAGCGACGTCCCTTTAGGCGCTTTTTTAAGCGGAGGAATTGACTCGAGCAGCATAGTGGGGCTTATGTCTCAGTTGTCCTCGCGGCCGGTAAAAACTTTCTCCATAGGATTTGAAGAGAAGGAATTCGATGAGTTAAAGTACGCCCGTCTTGTAGCAAAGAGATTTAATACGGAACATCATGAATTGATCATGATGCCGAAAGATATAGGCAGGATGGAGGATCTTATCTGGAATTTAGACGAACCGCATGCCGATTCTTCCGCGCTCGCTTCATATCTCGTTTCAAAATTGGCCGCCCCGAACGTGAAAGTGGTATTAACGGGAGTGGGAGGGGACGAATTATTCGGAGGTTATCACGCCTATTTAGCCGATAAATTATCGATCTACTATTCCATGGCCCCGAAAATGTTAACCCGGAGAGCCATACCCGGTTTAATTTCGTTTATCAAACTGGATAGCCAGAGGCCCAGCGGGACAAGGAGGATTTTAAGATTCCTCAGGTCATCGCATCTTCCTTTCAGGAAGCGGCATACCAGGTGGATGAGCCTCTTGGGATTCGATGATGAGGAAAAGGATGAGTTGTATTCGGGTTTCCTGAAAGATCAGATTCATAGTTTGGATTCATCTGTTGTAACGGATGAATATTTTGATGAGGCAGAAGCGGCAGGTTTGGACCTTCTCAACGCCGCCATGTTTGTCGACCTGTGTACTTATTTGAATAACGATGTGCTCCAGCAGGTGGACAGGATGACGATGGCAAAATCTCTAGAGGCGCGCGTTCCTTTCCTGGACCATAAATTGGTCGAGTTTGCCTTCTCGGTGCCGTCTAACCTGAAGGTGAAGGGGCTATCGTTAAAGCATTTAGTCAGGCAGTCGATGAAAGGGCTATTGACAGATGATATAATAAATCGGAATAAACACGGATTTGGCGTGCCCATACGGGAATGGTTCAAATCCGATTTCATAAGAAAAAGCACAGATGAATTTCTGAACGAATCATCGATCAAGCGCAGGGGCTTTTTCGAACCCGGATATGTTAAACGGCTTATGGATGAGCACGCAAGAGGCAAGGCCGATAACAGCCATAAGATCTGGATTATCATGATACTGGAAATATGGTGCAGGAGATTTTTGGATAGCTGAAAGATGAATATACTTCTCATCTCTTTTGACTACCCGCCTCTAAAAGGAGGCATCGCCAATCTTTCTTATCAGGTTGCTAAGAATATGTCTGCCGGGGAAAAGGTTTTAGTGATAGCTCCGGCAACCAGGGGGCATAGGGAATTCGATAAAGGATCCAAACTGGTTACTTTCAGGATCACCAATATAAAGATATTACGGGAGGTCGTATTATTTTCCGTAACGCTATATTTGATATTTAAATTTAAGGCAGATGTTATTTATAATTTAAGCTGGTATCCTGAGGCGGCAGTTTCACGGTTTGTAAGTATCCTGACCGGTATTCCATATGTTATTCATGTGCACGCTATGGATTATTTTGAGGACAGAACCTCCATTTTTAACAGGCTTAAATATAACCGGCTGAGGACGTTTATAAAAAAGCAGACTTTCGATAGGGCTAAAAAGATCATCGTCGTAAGTAACTTTATGAAAGATAGGCTGGTCGTTCGCGGTGTAGACATATTGAAGATCAGGGTCGTTCCCAATGGCGTCGATCTCAACCGTTTTATGCCGCATCTTGATACCAGGGAGATAGTCCTGAAGCATAAGCTGGAGAACAAAAAAGTATTATTAACGGTATCGAGGCTTGATGATTACAAGGGCCACGACAAGGTCATAAAAGTATTGCCCCGGCTGATATCAAAATTTACAGATATCATATACCTTATCATTGGGACAGGACCGCATGAAGAGCGCCTGAGAAAATTGACCGGCGAACTTAAGCTGGACGGATATGTTATATTTACAGGCTGGGTCAACGACGCGATACTCCCTTTATATTATAATGCATGCGATGTCTTCATTATGTTAAGCAGAGAGATTTATAATGAAGCGAAGGTTGAAGGATTCGGGATTGTGTTTTT
>Ga0209541_10009605_pt1 | contig 15642 bp, 26 predicted proteins | sample RifCSPlowO2_01_FD_184027 | JGI IMG/M metagenome (GOLD analysis project Ga0209541, IMG submission 184027) | Groundwater microbial communities from Rifle, Colorado - Rifle CSP2_plank lowO2_0.1 (SPAdes) (version 2) | ecosystem: Environmental > Aquatic > Deep subsurface > Groundwater | place...
AATTTCATTGTGAAGCGCAGGGTTTGAAACCCCGCACTTTAGTGCGCTTCACAATTCAAAAACTCGCCTTCTGGGCGAGCACCGTAAAAACCACGGGCTTTAGCCCGTGGATAGGTGCGAGCAGCGAGTTTTTGTTATTGTTACGAGTTCTTTGGCAGGCATGCCGTTTATTGTCTCGTATGGCCTGAAGTCCGGAAAGCGCTGCTGTTTCAGCGCATTGAATGCTAGCCTGCTTGCTTCTGCCGCTTTTAAAAGCCTGTCGTACGGAAAGCTTCCGCCATTGGCTTTGCTAATCTGCCCGATGACACGCGCCATGCCCCACTCTTTTGCAAATCTTACTATTTCCTCTGCGTCTGTGGTAAACTCGCTGGAATAGAACGTTTGCCAAACGCCGTTTCTGAGCCACTCGCTATATCCATCGTCTGCGCCATACTCCGTGATGTGCCTGCCAATGATGTCTTCAAAGTCGTGCCATTTCATGATGTTTTTATAACGTAAATATTTTTAATACTTGTGGCGCACATTATGTTTTTAAACCAAATTTTGCTTAATTCCGCATGGAACACCCAAAATGCACCTACGAAACCCATAAAACAAAGCCCGGAAAGCTCTGGCACTTTCTTGCACACGAGGACAGCTGGGCTTCTTTTGTTGTTGATGCAATTCTCGTTGTTTTAATTGGAAAATTTTTGTTCCTACCGGGGCTCGGCTTGGTTTTCGGGACAGACTACCCGCTTGTTGCAGTCGTATCATCAAGCATGGACCATCAGGGCAAGAACTTTGAACAATGGTGGTTTGAAAACGGAAAGTGGTATGAAGAGCGCGGCATCACACGAATACAATTTGAAACATTTTACAAACCAAACGGATTTCTCAAGGGTGATGTTTTTGTTGTCTTGGGCTTGGACGGCGCAAAGGCAAAGGTCGGCGATATTTTGATTTACAACGTTGAAGGCCGCGCCGACCCTATAATCCACAGAGTCATTGCGATAAATCCAGACGGCACAATCCAGACGAAGGGTGATGCCAATTATGCGCAAATCCCATTTGAGAGTGCTGTGAGAAAGGAGCAGATTGCCGGCAAGGCAGCAGCATGGGCGCCGAAGATTGGGTGGGTAAAGGTGGTTTTTACAGAATTAATGGGCGCAGTTTTAGCTAAGTAGCTTGCCAAAAGATTTTTATATAGTTAAACAACAAACCTCAAAACAACATGGAGTTTTGTCCATCATGCGGTGCATTAATGCTGCCTGGAAAGAGCGGCATGACAGTTAGTTGCCCTAATTGCGGCAAGCGCGCAAAATCAGATTCGGCAGTCATTATAGAGAAGCTTGCTAAATCCAAGAAGCTGAAGAAGGTCGGCAAGGAAGTAAAAGACACAATGCCGATTGGTGAGGCGGAATGCCCGAAATGCGAAAACAAAGAGGCATACTTCTGGATGGAGCAAACAAGGGGCGCAGACGAGCCGGAAACGCAGTTTTACAGATGCACTAAGTGTGCAAATACGTGGCGGGTTTATACTTAATGCGGTTGCCAGAAATATAATTTGTTTTGTTTGTTTTGGTTACAATAATTATTTAAACTTCTTTAATATGTTTTAGTGTTATGCCAGAAAACACAGAGGAAACAATTGGTGAGAGAAAAATCATCCGCAGGGCGCCAGCCATCCAGGCGCAAATCAAAGACATAAAGGAAAACTTCGGGCGCGTTTCTTTTATTGGGACTGTGGTAAACAAAAATCCGGAAATAAACTCCTTTATTATTGAAGAAGGGGGCTCAAGAGTCCTTGTGCTTACTAATGACCAGTATGCCTTTGATGTTGTAAAGGAAGGCCAGTTTGTACGCGTGTTCGGGAAAGTTATGGGCACAGGCGACGAAATAGAGATTCTGGCAGATTTTATTCAGGACTTTAGTAAGATTGACCGCGAACTTTACAAGAAAGTGTTTTTTTAAATAACGGATTTTGCAATAGTAGGAATTTTCCTCGAACTAGCTTCGGCAAAAACCCTGTCTTGCTCTTTTATTTTCTCCAAATTCCAATCCCACGTTTCATCATCTTTTACCATTACAATCACGCGGCTGACATGGTCGCGGGCTTTTACAGTGTAGCCGGTTACTTTTACGATTTCTGCCGCAAATTCTTCCAGCTCTGCCATTGTTGGCGCCGCGTCTTGTTTTAATCTGTCGCGGGATTCGCCAAGCCAGGCATAGCCCTTCAGCTCAACAAACATTGGCTCTGATTTTTTTATTAATTTTGCATATTCCTCTGGTTTCTGCATCGTCAGGCCTTTAACGCAGGTCATCCTGAAAACTGTCCGGCAGCCGCGCTTGTTAAATCCCTGAAAAAGCAAAAGGCTTTCCATGGTTTTTTTCCAAAGGCTGGGAGCAAACGCGTTCGTTCCTTTTGTAAAAGTTTCTTCATCCGGGCCGTAAACTGAAATGTAAAGGTTTGTCGGCACGACATCCTTTTCCAGCATCTCGCGCAGCCTGTGCGGTGTTGTTCCGTTTGTAACTAAGAACGCGGTCATGCCGCGCGATTTTATTTCTTTTATCAATTCCACAATTTTCGGATAAAGTGTCGGCTCGCCATCTAGTGAAATTGCAAAATGCGATGGGTCCATAGCTTCTGCAAGTATGTGCTTCGGCGTCTTCTCGTTTCCACCAAAGCCAGACAAAAGTTTCCTTTGCGATTCAATCGAGGCATCAACAATCTCTTTCGGAGAGTCCCATTTGTTTTCAGATTTTCCGCGATCAGGCCCGAACGAGCGCCAGCACCACGAACATGAAAAGTTGCAGAAGTCTAAAGTCGGAGTCATCTGCACGCACCTGTGCGAGCGTATTCCGTAAGTTGCTTTATAGCAGTTGCGCTCGCCTTTCATCCGCGATTTCGTCCAGCGGCAGATTTCAACGCCAGTGTGCTGATTCTGGCCGACGATGCGGTAGCCGGCTTTTTTATACTTAACTAATCTGTCCGGCGTGAACTTTTTGAACTGGCTTGCTGTGCTAGCCATGTTAGAATAAATTAAAATTGGTTTAAAACTCTTACCTCTTCTGCAAAACCAGCAATTTCCTTGTCAGGCTTCCGTGCACATACAACTCTGCCTTTGAAATTATTTTCCAGATTTTTTTGTTGTATATTTTTGTTGCATCAACATAACAAAAATTCGCTGCTCGCGAATTTTTGAATTGCAATCGTACTGAAGTACTGGGTTTTAGACCTATGCGATTCCAATAATTCGGATATAAAAATGCCAAATATTTGTTTTTCTTTAAAACAAAATAAGCAGACGACAAGAATTTTTCATATAATTTGCTTAGGTCTTTTGTGCTTGCCCTGCTTGACCTGCCGTAAGGCAGGTCTGTTGCAATTGCGTCAACAGATTCTTTTTCTAAAATTCCTTCAAGCCCTGTTGCATCGCCGATTAGTGTTTTATGTTTTTTTATTTTGTAAAAAATTAAATTTTTCTTTGCGCGCACAATCATTTCATCATCAAAATCACTTCCAATTGTGTTTATGCCAAGAATTCCAGCTTCAATTAAAACAGAGCCAGCCCCGCAGAAAGGGTCGAGCAAAACATTACCTTCGCCAGCACGCGATAAATTTATCAAAGCACGGGCAAGCTTCGGCTTCAGCGTTGTCGGGTGAAAGGCTGGCTTTCTCTGTGGCTCGCGCTCCAGAAAGCGGCCCTTACTAACTTCCCAAATAATGGAGTCGCCATCGTAGGCGCGCTTGATAAAAGCAGAGCGTTCGCATAGTTTTGTAATTAAATCAGGTGTGGCACGCGTTTTTACATTTGCAAAATTGTTTTCTGTTTTTGTAATTTTAAAATCCAAATCAAATATATCAAAAAGTGCTTTTAATTCTGCTGAAGCCAAGCTTAGTGATTCGCCAGACAGTTTGAATTTGTATTGCATGTGTTATTGTTGCATGCGATGTTTAAAAAGTGAACCGGATGCCTGACTTACGAAGCGTTTGTGCTTCATAAACAACTCAGAGCATTCCAATCGCTATTAACGAAGAACAGAAAACGAGAAACAAATAACTGCCGCTTTATGCCTTCTTGAACCTTGCAACGACATCAATTAAGTCAATGTGACCTATGAACAATGCGCGGCAGCAGTATCTCTTTAAGCCAAGGCCGTCCAGCACTGTCTTGGCTGGCTCGCCGTTCCCAACTCGCTCTTTGAACGTCTCCCACAAATGGGCAACCGGTTTTCCACAGCTGAAACATCTTATTGGAATTATCATTTTTTTGTGCCTCCCTTACTATCAAAAAAATAATTAGCAAAATTTTCATAGTTTATTATTAAATTTTGCTTTATCATTTTATTTCTCCTTCTTTAAAAGGTCGCGAATCTCTTTTAAGATTTGTGTTTGTTCGTCATGTTGCGAATTAGAAACTTTTGATGTGCGCAAGCCAAACCAGGTCAGAACTGTGCCAAAAATAGTTATGCCAAAGGAAATTGCTTCAATAGTTGGACTTGACCCAAATGCGCGCCAAGCAATCAAAATGATTAATGTTATCAAAGCTATCCAAAAGAATACATATGATATTGGTATGTCTTTTTCTGTCATTTTAGCAAACTCAGTATTAATAAGATAAACAATATTGTTACGACTATCAAAAACGGCACATCGAACTTTTCAATTTTTATTTTAAACATTTTTATTTTACCTGTAACTCTTTTGCCTCTTTGCCCTTGCCCTTGAATGCGTGCCGAACTTTCTGGCCTCCTTGAACCTTGTGTCCGCGACAAGCAAGTGCCTATCATAGTCTAAAAAGGTTTTCCTTAGCTCCTCGGAGTTTGTGTAAGCCACCAAAGCCTTTGCGATAGCTAGCCGCGAGGCTTCTATCTGGCCTGACCTGCCGCCACCCCTCGCGTTAACATCTATGTCAACCTGGCTTGCGACTTCTCCGGCCAGCATGAGCGGCTCCTGCAGGCGCAGCCTGAAAACTTCCGGCTCAATTATGTTTAAGTTTATGCTGTTTATCCTGACATTTCCCTTGCCAGGCCTTGCTGTTGCCCTTGCTACAGCTCTTTTTCTTTTGCCCGCGGCATGTACAGCGCCGCTTTTATCAGCTTTGGGCTTTGATTTTTTTACAACCATGTTTTTATCCTTTCAGCAGTTTTGAAAGCGTTTCGAGCGCGATGTAATGTGTTTTTAGCTTGTCTGAGTTAGCTTCCTTGATTGTCTCGAATTTTTGGTTTTTTAAGTCTTCGGGAACAGAGACATAGCACATGATTCTTTTGAATGCAGCAATGCCGCGAGATTTTTCTGTTTTTATTTTATGCGGCAGCATGCCATAAATCGCCCTTCGCAGTATCCTGTCAGGCATGATGGATATGAACGGGCCCCATCGTGGCGTTGTCCTGCCCTTTCGCTGCTTCCATTTTGCCAAAACTGTCTCCTGGCTGCCGGATATGACAACTTTTTCTGAGTTCACAATTTTTATTTCCTCGCCGGCCAGCGCCATTTTTGCCACGCGCGTGGCCAGCCTGCCGAAAATCAATCCTGTCCCGTCAATTATTTTAACCATGTTAGCCAAGTATTTTCACTCCCGTCCCTTTTGGATTCTTTTTTATTAATTCTGAAATTGTCGTTGTGCTTCCACCAGCAGATTTTATTGCTGCTGCCGCCTTCGCGGAGAAGTTCCACGCAGCAACTGTTAATTTATTTTTCAAGCTTCCTGCCGCAAGAACCTTACCTAGCGCAAGGATGGTTTCGCCGTCTTTTGAATATCTTTGAAGCTCTGAAAGGTTTACCTCGCGCTTTTTCCTTGTGGCGCGGGCTAGCTCATAAGCCGCCCTTTTCCATAGAAGAGCCTGCTGGCTATTCAGGAATTCTATTTCCTTGCCCAACAACGGATTTGTGTGCTTGTTTTTCATTTCCCTACTGGAAGGCTTTTAAAGCCCTGAATGAGTGTGATTTTTGTTTTCGCAACTCGCGTTGCCCGTTGCGGAGGTAGTGAAGCGGTCAAACACGCGCGCTTGAGGGGTGCGTCCCTTAGTGGGTTCGGAGGTTCAAATCCTCTCCTCCGCATATTTTTCTATTTGACTTTTGCTTCTTTTAGTTTTGCCTGAAGTATATTTGTTGCCTCAAGTAATATTTCTGTCGGAGTTAGTTGTCCCCAGCTTTCTAATGTGAAAATAAATTTGTTGTCCCTGTTTGTTATCGTAACGCCGTTCTTTTGCAGGATTTGCTCGTATGCGTCTTGCCATTTGCCAAAATCCTTTACTTCCAGCTCGCGGCCATCTTTTTTGATTGCATCTTCGGGAATTTTTTCCAGCACCGCCTTTACGTCAGCGTCTTTGCTGACCGTGAACTCAGGCCAGCCACGGTACCATATGTGGCAGGAGTTCCATTTCGTATGCACTTTGCCTTTTCCGAGAATAGCAACAGCCTCAAACTCAATCTCCTGTGCCTCAAGCAGTTTCACAATCGGCATGTGCGGGTAAATAGGTTTCACATCCAGGTCTTTTATCTTGAAGTCGCCGGCATAAACAGTTGCAGGCCCTTTCGCCTTTAAATGTATTTTTACAGAACATTTTGCGCAGAGCTTGCCCTTACAGCTGCAGTCTTCCGGCAGGCCGTATGATTTCAAATTAGTTTTTAGCGGAATTAGACCCAAACGGTGTGCAATAATTTCATCATAAAGTGCAGACGAATTTTTTGTGAAGTAAACGTCTTCTATGGCTAGCACAGGAACTTCGAACATTGCCGCCCGCCTTAGGGCGTTGGCAAATGCGGGCGTTGTTTTGTCGACTAAGACAGTAATTTCGTTTTCAGTTTGGTTTAGCATTTTTATTTCTGCCATTTTAATTACATTCTCCTGCCGCGCTTGCCACCCTTCTTTCTGCAGCCGCCGTGCGGTATTGGCGTGACGTCTTCAATGCCCATAATTTTCATGCCTGCTCTTGTGAGTGCGCGGATGGCTGGCTGCGCCCCTGCCCCAGGATAGCGCGCGCCATTCTGCCCGCCCTGTGCGCGCACCTTAACATATATTTTATTTACGCCTTTTTCCTGCGCCTCAGATGCAGCTTTTTTGGCGGCCTGCAGTGCCGCGGTTGGCGAGCCTTCCAAGCGGTCTGCCTTTACCATCTGCCCGCCAGAGCTGAAGCCAATAGTTTCCGCGCCAGTCAGGTCTGTGATGTGGATTATTGTGTTGTTGTACGAAGCATAAATGTGTGCAATCCCAAGCTTTTCTGCCATGTTTATTTGCTATCCTCCCTAGTATTTCTTGGTTCGGGCTTTTGCTGCACGAGCTTCGGCGCGAATCCCTGAACAAACTTTATTTCATCCATTGCCTTTACTAAGTATGATGGCGAGCTGACCTTTTCGCCGTTGACTGTGACCTTGTTATGCACGATGAACTGCCTTGCCTGCTTTGCCGTCAAAGCCATGCCTTTCTTGTAAACCACAGTTTGTAAGCGTTTCTCCAGCAAGTCCCGCAGATTCAGGGTAAGCACGTCATCAACATCAGCGCCTTCCTTGACGATGTCGTATTTCTGCAGCTTTGAGAGCAATATTTTTGATTCCTTTTCCCTTCTTTCCGCCGGCAGGCTGACAATCTGTTTTGCAAGCTCGCGCCAATTCCGGAGCATCTCGGCAACGCGCCAGATTTCAGTTTTGTTCTTCATGCCGTATTCATTTGTCAGCTGGTTTTCATTCTTGATTCTGGCCAGCTGCCACAGCTTCCTTGGCCTGCTGAAAAGTTTTTTCTTCTTTAGCATGATTCAGTTATTTCTTTGCCCCCTTCTTTTCGGCTGCTGCTATGGCTTTCTTTGCCGCGCCCTCTGGTGCGCCTTTCTTTTTTCTCTGGACGCCGAGTGTTGTCCCGCGCCTGCCAGTCGCTCTTGTTTTTTGGCCGCGCACTTTCTTTGAGCCCTTGGCATGTCTTATTCCTCTGTAAACTTTTATTTTCTTCATAAATCGTATGTCCATGTCGTTCTGTAATTTAAGGTCTGATGCAATCAGGTGCTTGTCCGCGCCAGTCTCAAAGTCCTTGCGGTGGTTGAAGAGCCACACTGGAATGTTGTATTTTTCTGGGTGCTTCATGGCATCCTCAATCTTTTCAATCTGCTCCTGTGGCAGGCTGCCGCATTTTTGTGCCCTATCTAAGTTAAGGGCCACGCAGATAGCATTTGCCATCATGAAATCTATGCCGCGGACTTTTGTCAGAGCCATGTGAGTAGAAACATTGCCAGAAACATCCTTGTCTGCAATTCTGATTAAGTCTTTGAATTCCTCTTGTGATGTTTTTGCTTCAGCTTCTGCCATTTCATAATACTCGAGAACACAACACCTAAGTTTTGTGCTCAATGAGCAACCTGCTGATGCAGGACTGTTAAGGTGCCTGCTTCATGCTTTAAAAAGGTTTCTAACATAATATTTTAAACTTATTCTAATATGAATAAATATGTACGAGCACGCCATTACAGCAAGGAACGCGCTTTTGTCAGCAACATATAAAGCAATTCTCAAGCCGCTGTTTTTTATGCGCGACCCGGAAATAGTGCATGACGGTATGTCTGCTGTTGGCGAGTTTTTTGGCAGGCATGCCATTACACGAAGCCTAGCCAGCGCATTTTTTTCTTATTCAAACAAAAGGCTGGAGCAAAATATTCTTGGCATAAAATTCCCGAATCCAGTCGGCCTGTCAGCAGGCTTTGACAAAGACGCAAAGTTGACAGATATTTTACCGCATCTCGGCTTTGGCTTTGCAGAAGTTGGCTCTATTACGGGAGAGCCATGCGTAGGCAATCCAAAGCCGCGCCTCTGGAGATTAAGAAAATCAAAATCTCTTTTGGTTTATTACGGGCTGAAAAGCGAAGGCTGCGAAAAAGTTTCAGGGCGCTTGCGCGGAAAGAAATTTTTGATTCCGATTGGCACAAGTGTTGCAAAGACAAACTGCAGGGAAACTGCGGAGGTAAGCGCAGGCATTGCAGATTACGTGAAGGCATACAAGGCATTCGCAGACATTGGCAGCTACACCACAATAAACATAAGCTGCCCGAATGCATTTGGAGGCCAGCCATTCACAGAGGCAGGCCGGCTTGACAAACTGCTGCGGGAAACTGATAAAATTAAGACAAAAAAGCCGGTTCTCCTGAAAATCTCGCCAGACTTGGCAAAAAAAGAGATTGATGCCATTATAAATGTCGCGGAAAAACACCACGTGCATGGCTTCATCTGCACAAACCTAACTAAGAACAGAAGCAACAAAAAAATTTTTGATAAAAATGTGCCGGAAGTTGGCGGGATGAGCGGAAAGGTTGTTGAATATCTGGCAAATGATTTAATCGCGCATGTTTACAAAAAAACCAAGGGAAAATTCATAATAATTGGCTGCGGCGGCGTCTTCTCAGCGGAAGATGCATACAAAAAAATCAAGCTCGGCGCTTCCCTGATACAATTAATTACAGGAATGGTTTTTAATGGGCCGCAGGCCATCAGCGAAATCAACCAAGGGCTTGTGCGCCTGCTGGAAAAAGATGGATTTAGCAACATATCCGAAGCAATCGGTGCGGATGTGCGTTAGGTTTTTAAGTTAATGCGCTTTAGCTTTTGTATGAAAAAATACTTTTTATCAGTGTTTGTTTTATCTTTTGTCGGGTTTATTATTTCGTCTTATTTAGCTTTTACTTCTAGTCACGATATTGTTGCCTGTGCAACAAGTGCGTGTGAATTAGTTACAAATTCACATTATGCTTCTTTGTTTGGTGTGCCTGTTGCATGGATTGGCGCGGCAGGGTTTGCGCTGCTTGCCGCGTTTGCCGGCCTCGGCATGCTTGCGCAGGACAAAAAGTTCTTCTTGCGTATGATTTTTACGCTTGCGACAGGAGGGCTGGCTCTTGTTGCGTATTTAGTCTATGTTGAATTATTCCGCCTGAACCAGATCTGCGCGTATTGTACTGCCACGCACATAATCGGCGCGCTTATCTGGATTTTGGCGCTGGTTGCAGTAATTAAGAAATGAGCGCCGAGACTGAGATCTGTTCTGCACGTCTGGGTTTTGTGCGATAGAATATCGCACCGCCTCTTTCTTTGGGTGCCCAGGAGCCTTTCTTCCCTGCGACCAGAAAAAAATGCCGAAGCATTTTTCTTAGCCAAGCCGAATTTCATTCGGCTCTGGGAAAGAAAGGGTGCTGTTGAACTCAGAAACCCTTTCGGGAACAGACTTTCCAGGTCTGCGCGGTTTCCTGTGGCTTACCGGTGCATCGAAGTGAAGCGCATATGCGCCCGCTTTTCTTTCTAGATGCAATCTGAAAACCGAGTTTTCAGATGCACATCTGAATTTTATTCAGATTGTGCCCAGGAGCGTCTTTCTTTTGCAAAAAGAAAGAAGCGGCCGTACCAGGTTGCGCCATCTCGGCCCGTAATAAAAACAACATTTATGTTTAAAAGCCTTACACTTGCTAAACAACTTTGGCACTTATTATCTTAACTTCCTGCAGCGGCTTGTCGCTGTTGTCTGTCTGGACTGCTGCGATTTTGTCTACAACATCCATGTCTGCAATGACTTTGCCGAATGCAGGGTGCTTGCCATCAAGAAAATTGTTGTCCGCGAGGTTTATGAAAAACTGGCTGCCGCCTGTGTTCGGGCCGGCATTTGCCATTGAAATCGTGCCCCTGTCATTTCTGTTTCCGCCCTTGTGCGTAAATTCATCTTTGATTTCGTAGCCAGGCCCGCCCGTGCCAGTTCCAGTTGGGTCGCCGCCCTGAATCATGAAGCCGTTAATCACGCGATGAAAAATAACCCCATTGTAAAATCCCTGCTCCACGAGTTTCTCAAAGTTGCCGGCAGTTATTGGCATGTCAGAATAAAGCTGGATTTTTATATTCCCGAGATTTGTCTGCAACAAAACAGTTTTATTTTCACCAAGTAAATTTTTTCCTACCATGATGCCACCAAATACTATTAGTATTAAAAATGCTATTATCAAAATCAGCTTAGCTTTTGCCATTTTTCTCTTCTGCCTCAATCATCTCCGGCGGAAGCAAGATTGGAATGCCTTCTCTTATTGGATAGGCATACCTGCACTTTGTGCAAGTAAGCGTCTGCGCCCTCAGGTCATAAATCAAGTCTGCCTTGTCAATCGGGCAGCAGATTATTTCTAATAGTTCTTTTGATAGCTCTTTTGTTTCTGCCATGTTTTTGCGTAATTAAATAGCGTTAAAAACCTTTTCAAAGCGCGGTGCGGTTATTTGACCTATAAAGATTTAGATACAGCTCTGATATTTTTTGCCTGTTTATAACAAAAACTCGCCGCTCGCACCTATCCACGGACTAAAGTCCGTGGTTTTACGGTGCTCGCCTAGAAGGCGAGTTTTTGAATTGTGAAGCGCACTACAAGAGAAAAATCCGCAGATTTTTCTGTGCCAAGAAAAAAGCAGAGCTTTTTTCTCTGGAAGTGCGGGGTATTAGACCCAGCGCTTCACAATAAAACAGAAAGAAAATGATAAAAGCCTTTTGGCAGCAAAGGCTTTTAAACGCGGTTCAGATGGGAATACAATGCGCCTGGAAACAAAATTAAATAAACTGAAGGAAGCAAAGGATTTGCACGCAAAGCACGGAATTGCTGTTCAAGTTCTTGACGAGTTGCTGCAACGCATTACCGGCGAGACAGTAAAATATGTCGAAACAGAGAAAGGCACAAAGGCTTCTTATAGCGGGCTTTGGTATTACAGAGCGCATACTATTAAAGTGAATGTGCCTGTGGATGAACACAGCGATACAATGGGTATTTTGCCGCTCGCACAGATGCTTGATGGCGTTGTTGATGTTTCTGAAACAATATTAATTAATGGCGCACCAATATCAAAATGCATACCAGTTTATTGTGGGGATGAGCCAGTGTTTTCTTTTGTCTTTGGCCGCGATGAACCAAAAATATTTGTGCCTGGCATCGTGGATGGCTTGCAAGGGGATTATTTTTATATCCATTCCTTTCTTAAGGAATACAAAAAGCTTTTAGGCATCAAAGAACTTGAAAATTAATGGCAGTGCGGCTAAGAATCATTGTTGGTGGAAAAGAAGTCGTTATTGCGCGCAAAGAAAGCCCTTTTGTACACATACGATATATATTAATACGAATCCGCAACGGTTTGGTAGGCATAGAACAAACAATACCCATGGTTGCAGAGGTCGAAAAAGAAATCGCAGCCAAATTAGGCATTGGTTTTGTACAATTGCGCCAAGAGATTATTAGGGAGTTTGAAAATGAAGAGCAGCTCAGAGCATTTTGTGCCACTTTATTAAAAACCCTGCGAGATGTTTTTGATTTGACTGCAGAAATAGAAAGAGAAAAAACAATAGACAGAAAAACACTGGGAGAATATATCAGTAGGCTCAAAGAGATTTCGGCAAGAGCATATGCGCTCGTGATAGAGAAGAGCGAGCTAACTAAAATTGAGTTTCTGCAGGAGAAATATGAGAATTATTTTGCTACGAAAGGCAAGACGTATGAAGAAATAAAACATTTGATTGTCCGTTATGTTAATGCGCTGCGGCAACAGAAAAGCCAGCTCGCCTTGGCTGTAAATGCCTTGGTTGAGCTCGATGAGTTGTTAAGGCATTACAAATAATTAAATAAATACAACATCAGTCTTAACCGCCATTCCTTTTTTCGCAGTTTTCAATTCGTCGGCGTTTAGCTCGGAAATGCCAAAGCCCAGCAGGTTATTTTCCAAATCAAAGATTGCAGTTATCGCGCCTTTCTGTAAATCAGAGGTGTAAGCGATTACGCCTGGAACAAAGACTGGCGAGCCATGCGCTAATCTTTCAATTACGCCGGAGTCAACCCAAATGGCAGGCAAGTGCCCAACGCAGTCTTCTGGCTGCAAAATTATTTCTCGTATGAGTTTTTCATCTTTTGTTTTTAAGAATTTGAAATAATTTTTCTTCACTTCTGCAACAGTTACGGAATCTTTGATTTTCAGCGGGCCAGCCTGCAACCTTCGGAGCTGCTGCATGTGTGCGCCAATCTTCAAGTAATCGCCAATCTGTATGCATAAAGTTCTGATGTAGGTGCCATGCTCTACGCCGGTTTCAAATTCAACATCGCGCCCGGATAAATTTCTAATTTCAAACCAATACACTTCGCGCTCTCTTTCGCGGCGCGCAACAGCAGATTTAGACGGCGGGGTTTGCTTTATTTTTCCGGTAAATTGTTTTGCTGCGCCTTGTAATTGCTCTTTTGAAACTTCGCCGTGCAAGTGCATGAGTCCTTCATAAACCTTGCCGGCAAGCGAAAGCACGGGCAGGACTTTGACCGCTTTTCCAAGGCCGATTGGCAGAACGCCAGTTACAGCAGGGTCCAGTGTGCCGGCATGCCCGCACTTTGGTTGCTCCATGATTGCGCGGATTTTGTTGACAACATGGATCGACTTCGGGCCTTTCGGCTTGTCTAAATTAATTATTCCGAAGTTCAGCAATTCTTCCGCGCTTCGCTTTGGAAGTGTTTTGTTGATGCGGGCTTTCTGTTTGAAGATGATTTCTCTTTTTACTTGCTCGAATGGAAGGATGTTCATGCGTATTTATTTGAAAGTTTGGTTAAAAGGCTTACTTTATTAATTCCAATAAAATCCTAGCAGCCAATCTAACCGTGATGTTGTTCACGTCCTTTGGAGGCGAGACTTCAACAATATCAAAGCCTTTCACCTCGTTTGTTGCCTTCAGCAATCGCAATAGATTCAGCAGCGGCCTTGGATGCAGGCCAGCAGGCTCAGGCCAGCCTGTGCCGGGGGCAAATGCGGGATCAAGCGCGTCTATGTCAATTGAAACATAAATATTCTCAAATCTTTCGCAGAATGCAATGACATCGTGCTCCCTGAGTTCCTGCGAAAATGTGATGTCCTCCTTTTTGACAAATGCCCGCTCTTTTTCTGTGTAATTCCTAGCTCCGGCCACCAAAATATTTTGCCCCGCAAAAAACTTTTCTTTTACCGCCGCGCACAAAACATCTTCGTGAGTTGGCGGCAGGAAATCGTCCTGGCAGTCAAAGTGCGCGTCAAAGTAAATCAGCCCAGACTTGCGCGGAAATTTTTTGGCAAAAGCTTTCATCAAGCCATAAGAAACAGAGTGGTCGCCGCCCAGGCCAGCCACAAGATTTCCTTTTTTGTATTCGTTTAGTGCAGTTGCTTCAACTTCTTTGTGCAGTTTGTTAAAATCATTTGTTTCTTTTATTTCTAAAAACTCTGTTTTCGTTTTCAAAGCTTCAAACTGGAAAAAATCATTCAGCTCTTTCTCTATCTGGTTCGGCGCGAGTGCAGCGCCCCTTCTTTCTTTCTCTACGATGCACTTGTCGAAGGGGATTTTTATGATAGAAAAATTCATTTCTTTACCTGCTTTTTAGTTTTTGCTTCTTTTGTTTTGGTTTCTTGTTTAGCTTCAGTTTTAATTTCAGTCTTTGTTTCTTTCTTTAACCGTGGCGCAGCCCTCTTTTCTGTTTTAATTCCCAAGCCCTCCAAAGCTTTTACAACATCCTCATGGCTTGCACCTTTCTTTATGTCTGCTTTCTGCGGCAGCAGCTCCAAATGGTCAACATTGCATCTCTTCCTGCGCGTGTTGCCGTCAACCAAAACAAAATTATTGTCTATCGTATCAATTATAACGCACTCGCGGCCGGCATCCCTTCCTGCGAGCTTGACACACAATCTTCCGATTTCAACTGCCATTTTATTTCACCAGCACAAATTCCCTTAAGGATATTGGCACATCTCCTTGTTTAATGATTCCGTGCTTTAGCCTTGCGCGGTAACCCAAAATCATCCTTGAGTCGCGTGAACAAAGCATGCCTCCGAATGGCCGTTCAGGAATCCTCTCAGATTTTGAGAGCCTGCGGATTTCCACTGGCCTGCCACGCGGTTTTCCAGCCAATTCTGTCTTACAGATAGCGCAGATGTGCTTTGAGTGCGTCTTGTATTTGTAATGCGTTACGATACTTCCGCCCGGAGTCCGGACTTGGACCTTCCTTAAGCTATGTGAGAGATGCCTTGGCTTGCCGCCTGTTTTTATATTTGCCATGTTTCTACCTAGACAATCTTAAACCACTTTTAAAAGCTTGCGGAAGAGTGTTGTAAACACCATTGACATTATCACGTATGTGCCAACCCAGCCGAGGTGGCCTGGCCAGAAGGACAGCGGGATGACAATCGCTGAATTGTAAATGTCGCCGAGGATTTTGAAAATCAGTATGAACGGGACAATCGTTATGAGCATCGGCTTCATTGACTGGGCCATCATCTTTGACTGGAGCGGCATAATCTGCTTCTGAATTTCAGAAACCTTTTCCAGATTGTCTTTGTGGGTTTTCATCTGCTCCTGATATTTCTTCATGTCCTCGCGGATTTGCTTGAGCATGCCCTGATCCGTTGCATATTTGTAAACAAGCGTTGTTGCCAGCGCAAGGACAGCAGATATTGCTGTGATTGAAATCAGCGGATATGTTGTCAGGATTTGTGTTATTGCCATTCTAATATTTATTTTTTCTCATTTAATCTTACCATTTTAATCCGGTGCTATTACTTTCTTCAGTGCAGGATGCATCTCAAAAGCATGCTGCTTTGCGATGTCTTCGTACATCCTGTAAACTATCATGACTGTTAAAAGTATTCCTGTTCCCCTGCTGAGCGCATCTCCT
>Ga0209541_10009606_pt1 | contig 15641 bp, 13 predicted proteins | sample RifCSPlowO2_01_FD_184027 | JGI IMG/M metagenome (GOLD analysis project Ga0209541, IMG submission 184027) | Groundwater microbial communities from Rifle, Colorado - Rifle CSP2_plank lowO2_0.1 (SPAdes) (version 2) | ecosystem: Environmental > Aquatic > Deep subsurface > Groundwater | place...
CGGATACTCTTCATTAATTGCTTCAACAGTAAAACCCTCTTTTAATAAAAATAAAATCTGATCAACAGGTATTCTAGTTCCTGCGATTACAGGCTTTCCACCCAATATTTTTGGATTAGATATGATATAGTTCTTCATGATTTTAGTTTAGACGAAGACTTTAATTAAGTCAACGATAAGATTTTAAAACGACGGTGAGGATTTTGTAATCTAGGTCTCTTGATTACGCCATGTCCCACATCAGAACTAGTTGGTAAACTTAGAGGATGACAATGGTTCCTTTTTCTGCAAGGCGTTTGTCTGCTCGTCCTCGTTGATCCCAAACCGCTTTCATTGCTTCTGATGTTGGATCTAAATCCCTGGCAATATCTTTAATTTCTCTTAATGTGCACCCCACTTCTGAAGCTGATGAATGTTGTTCTAGACTACTCATTTCAACTTAAGTATATCAAATTTTCGACAAATTGCCTAACGAATTAAAGCTTCAATTCCCGGTAATTTATCGCCGCTTAGAAATTCGAGCATTGCGCCGCCGCCCGTTGATACAAAAGAAAATTTTTCCAAAAGTCCTATTTTTTTAAGATAGCCTATTGTATCCCCTCCCCCTACAACTGAATATACACCGGAATCTACAATTCCTCTTGCAAGTTTATAAGTTGCAATTTCATGGTTTTTTTCTTTTCCTTCCGTAACTCCAACCGGTCCATTCCAAACAACTGTCCTTGCCAAACTTATTATCTGCAAAAAATTTTCTGCATCTTTTGAAGTTATATCTGTTTCTTCGCTATTTAAATCTGCAACCAGAAGAGCAGATTTTCTATCTTTTACCTTCTCATGCTGTACTTTAAGAAGTACTTTTGTCTCATCTGCAATTAACCCTCCCACCAAAACATAATCTGCAATCTGGTGCATTTTCTCAACGACCGGAAGCTTGGTTTCTATCTTTACTCCACCGATGATAACAGCAAGCGGTCTTTGAGGATTATCAAGAAGTGATGATAAAGTTTCAATTTCTTTTATAAGCATAAACCCTGCATAATGAGGCAAGTGCCTCGTAATTCCAACTATTGAGGCATGGTTTCTATGCGATGATCCAAATGCATCATTTACATATATGTTGGCAAGTCCTGCTAGCTTTTTTGAAAACTCAGGATCATTCGATTCTTCCCCGGGATCAAACCTTAAATTTTCCAAGACAAAAACGGCTTCCGAAATTTCCCAAGCGTCAAGCTCTCCGATCTTTATCATTTTTAATTTTTCATTTTTAATTTTTAATTTATTTTGATACCATCTCGCAACAGGCTCAGCGCTTAAGTCATGCCCCACACCTTGTGGTCTTCCAAGATGTCCTGCGAGAACTACCTTAGCTCCGTTTTGAAGTAGATAGTTAAGGGTTTCAAGACTTTCGGAAAGCCTGGTGTCATCCATTATTTTTCCGTTATCAAGAGGGACATCTATATCTGCACGGAGAAAAACTCTTTTACCTTTTATATCTGCAGTTTTAAGATCGGGAAGCTTTATCATTCTAACAATCTAGCAATGAAACAATTGAGCAATTTCTATTCTAGTCAGTAAATTCCTGACAGTACATCTGGCCGTAAATGCCACCATCAATTGCTCCTACTCCAAGTGTACCAAAATTTGAAGAAAGTATATTGGCTCTGTGTCCCGGGCTTTTCATAAAACCCTGCATTGCCATCCCAACATTTGGAGCAAGAGCCAGATTTTCGCCTGCATAAGTGAAATTTATATCGGCCTGCGCCATTCTATCAAATGGAGACAATCCTTCAGGCGTGTAATGTGAAAAATAACCTCTCTTAAACATATCGCTGCAATGCTCTCTTGCCACATTCCTTAATTTTATATCAGGCTTAACAGGCTTAAGACCCCTCGAAGCTCTTTCTCTATTTACCAAAACTAGCATTTGAGCCTCCGATTGTTCGTCAGGCTTTAAGTTTTGAGTAGTAAACTTAAGATTTACTGTCTCATTACTTTTTGGCTCAATCGTTAGGAAGTTTAAAGTATCATTTACCGCTCCGCCAAAAACATTATTCAATTCTTTTTCGAATCCTGCAGTTTTTGAAACAAGAAAATTTCCGATTTTTGATGACATTACGGATTGCTTAAGAAAAACTGAAATTGGAAGAGCTATAATGACGGTGAGAATAAAAGAAAAAAGAATAAGTCCTGACAGAATTCCCAAAAACGCACCTGAAATTTTGTCAAGCGATCTTAGAACAAGACCGGTAAAGTCTATCCGGGAAAAATACTTAACGTACAGGATGCGTCTTGATACAAAACCCATTATGATCTCCGAAAGTGAGGCTGCAACTAGAAAACCTATGGCATTTGAAAATCCTACGGAAATTGAGAAGACATTCTGCAAAAGCTTTCCTATTGGTAAGTAGGCCTTAAGTCCGATAATAAAAGCAAGTATAAAACTTAGAAGATCAAGAAGTGAAGCTATGAAACCGACTGCATAACCTTCAATGGCATAAAAAGTCAGCGCGATTATTATTACTAAATCGACCCAGTTTAAGTTCAGTGCCAATGGAAAATTAGGTAACATAACAATCAGCAAATAATTGTAACAAGGACATTTTAAATGGTATCATATATTTTATGTCCGACAAGGGGGGAAGGATAACAAAAAGAATTAAAAGTTTCGTAAGAAAGCTGCGTAAGAAAAGGTACGCAATTCCCCTTATTTTTTTATCAATAACTTTTATAGCTTTTTATATATACATATTAAAAGATTTGCCTTCACCAACAAGACTTTCTCAAAACAGTGCATCAAAAGCTTCTCAGATTTATGACAGAAACGGAGAACTTCTTTTTACTTTTTATGGAAGTAAGAATCAAACATTTGTACCGTTGGCCTCAATTCCACTTACGGTGCAGCAGGCAACTATTGCTATAGAGGACAAAGATTTTTATAAACATGGGCCAATAGACATAAGGGGAATAGTAAGATCAACAATATCCATTGTTTTTTATAAAAACCTCCAAGGAGGCTCCACCATTACTCAACAACTTGTAAAAAACAGTCTTTTGACACCAGAGCGAACAATTATGAGAAAAGTGAAGGAAATTCTTCTTTCATTTGCAACAGAATCTCTTTATTCCAAGGAGAAAATTCTTGAAATGTATCTAAATCAGACTCCCTATGGTGGGACTGCCTGGGGAATTGAGGCTGCCTCTCAAACTTTTTTTGGGAAGCATGCCAAAGATCTTACGCTTGCGGAAAGCGCTCTTCTTGCCGGACTTCCCGAAGCTCCATCAGCTTATTCACCTTTTGGTTCCCGGCCCGAGCTTGCAAAAAAAAGGCAGGAGGAAGTTCTAAAAACGATGTATGAAGAAAAGTATATAAGTAAGGCTCAGTATGAACAAGCCAGGAAAGAGACTCTAAAGTATAGCAATCTCTCCAATATAATAAAAGCTCCACATTTTGTCCTATACGTCAGAGATCTGCTTATCAAAGGGTATGGGGAGGAAACAGTAAATGAAGGGGGTCTTAAAGTGGTTACGTCTCTGGATCTAAAAATTCAGGAGATGGCTCAGGCCTCGGTTTCCTCCGAGACAGAAAGACTTGGGTCTTCGCGCGTTTCAAACGGAGCAGCTGTTGTGACCAAACCTTCAACCGGAGAAATTCTGGCAATGGTAGGAAGTAGAGACTATTTCGATTTGGAAAACGATGGAAATGTAAATGTAACTATTGCACTTCGACAACCCGGGTCCTCAATTAAGCCAATAAATTATGCAACGGGAATTATGAAGGGTTATTCCGCAGCAACTCCATTTATTGACAAAAGGATTTGTTTTCCCAACCCCGGACAGGCTCCTTATTGCCCTGTGAATTATGATGGTAAATTCCGTGGAGTTATCCAGATGAGGTTTGCTTTGGCAAACTCAATAAATATTCCCGCTGTTAAAATGCTTAAAATAAATGGGGTTCCGGCAATGCTTGAAACAGCCAAGAATATGGGAATAACGACTCTAGGAACTCCGGACAGATATGGCTTGTCTTTAACGCTCGGCGGAGGCGAAGTTACCATGCTGGATATGGCAACAGCCTTTGGAGTTTTTGCAAACGGAGGATACAAAATGCCTCTTCACCCAATTCTTAAAGTGACAGACGGTAAAGGGAAAATACTTGATGAATACAAACCTCCTTCCTCCCCTATCTTTGGGAAAAAAGTAATTCCTGAAGGAGTTTCTTTTATTATTTCTGATATTTTATCTGATAACCAAGCACGAACTGCTGCATTTGGACCTAGCTCCGCACTTAGGATAGATAATCTTCCAGTAGCAGTTAAAACAGGCACCACTAATGACTTCAGAGACAACTGGACGATTGGATATACCCCTTCATACGTGGTTGCAACTTGGGTAGGCAATAATGATAACACTCCTATGCGCGGGCTTGTTTCAGGAGTGACAGGAGCGGCTCCTATTTGGAACGATATCATGTCGCAACTTCTTTTAAATAAAAAGCCGGAGCCGTTCCAGAGGCCTTCGGGTGTAATACAAAAAGCAGTATGTGCAGATACAGGAGTTATTGCTGGTAAGGAGGGCTCATGTAAAACCAGATTTGAATACTTTATAGCCGGTACTGAATCAAAATCAGGAGTACAGGTTTTAACCCAGGATGTGTGGGTAAATAAAGATACGCATGAAATAGCAAAAGAAGGAGATACAAATGCTGAGGTGAAAAAGGAAACTGTAATAAAAGATGCCTCCGGGGATACTTATTGCATAAGCTGCGCTCAACCACCGGAAAATTCCTCACCTACCCCCACTCCCTAAATACCTCTTTAAAGTTTAGCTTTCCTTTAGTATAATCCCACTACTTTCCCTGCCCTTTTTTATGAATGGCTTTTACGTATTGCTTTCTACAATAAGGTTTCTTATTTTAATCGGGGACATAACTATTTTTCCGGGCAGAGTCGTAGTTTCCGTATTTAAATTCTTAATCTCCTTAATTATATCCCGGGTTAAAGCTTTCTATATCTCCTTCAGACGAACTTATTTAGAAACAAAAAAGACCCTACTGGGACTTTCTAAAAACGCTGGGGCTTTTCTTCATAAAAGTTTTACTAATTTTAATAAGATTAATGTTGATCTATCAAGAAAATCGGTTAAAACAAAAAAGGTTAAAAGGGTAAAAAAAATAAAAATTTTCCCATCTTCGGCTTTATGGATAAAGGTAAGATATTTTATTCTGGGTTTTATTTTCTCTGCAATGTTTATATTTGTACCGCTCTTGATCCTAATATTTCTTCAGGATTTGCCAAATCCTAAAATGTTAACCCTGCAAGACAGCGCCCAGACAACTAAAATATATGACAGAAACGGCAAGCTCCTCTACCAAATCTATGCAAATCAAAACAGAACAAAGGTACCGCTATCGTTTATTCCAGAAAATCTACAGAAGGCAACCATTGCCATAGAAGATAAAGATTTTTATTCAAACCCGGGATTTGATGTTGAAGCAATAATTAGATCTGCACTTGCTGATTTGTCAGGGAAACCAATTCAAGGTGGATCTACTATTACCCAACAGCTGATCAAATGGGAGCTTCTATCCCCGGAAGTGAATCTCACGAGAAAGGTTAAAGAAATAGTGCTTGCTTTCTGGGCTGAAAAACTTTATTCCAAGGACCAAATTTTTGAAATGTATTTAAATGAAATCCCCTATGGTGGAACTGCCTGGGGAATTGAGGCTGCCTCTCAAACATACTTTGGTAAAAATGCAAAGGACTTAACTCTTTCGGAGAGCGCATTTCTTGCAGGGTTACCTAATGCTCCTTCCGTTTATTCACCGTATGGCAATAATCCCTACCTTTGGAAGGAAAGACAAAGGGAAGTCATAAGAAAAATGGTGGAACAAAAATATATCACAAAAAAAGACGGGGATGATGCATTAAAAGAGCATCTCAATTTTAAACCCCGCCAAGAACCTCTTGCCGCTCCTCATTTCGTAATGTTTGTTAAAGAATTATTGGTAAAAAAATATGGCCTTGCGATGATAGAAAGAGGCGGGCTTTCCATAAAAACCAGCTTAGATCTTAACACTCAGGAGATGACTGAAAAAGTCGTAAAAGAACAAATTGATGCATCCTTTTATCTTCATGTTACAAATGGTGCTTCTTTAGTAACAAATCCTAGAAACGGAGACATTTTGGCAATGGTCGGAAGTAAGGATTATTCTGACTCAAACGGCGGGAATTATAATGTAACAACAGCTTTAAGACAACCCGGGTCAAGCATAAAAGTGGTAACCTACAGCAATGCTCTTTTGAAAGGTTTTACTGCCGCAACAACTGTGGAAGATGCGCCTATTACATTTAGAATTGATGGAGGTCCATCATATTCTCCTGTTAATTATGACTCAAGATTTCACGGAATCCTAACCTTAAGACAAGCTCTGGGAAATTCAATAAATATTCCCGCTGTTAAGCTACTAAATGCTACAGGAATTCCCTCAATGATGGACTTGGGCAAGAAAATGGGGATTACCACATGGAAAGGCCCTGAAAATTATGGTCTTGCAATAACGCTCGGGGGAGCAGACGTAAAAATGCTTGATATGGCATCTGTATATGGGACATTGGCAAATGGAGGAGTAAGAGTTGATATCAATCCCATCCTTGAGGTAATAGATGCTAAAGGAAACACTCTGGAAAAAAAGAAAACCAAGGGTATAAATGTAATGGACCCAGGAGTTGCATTTATAATATCTGATATATTGGCCGACAACCAAGCGCGCGCAATGGAATTTGGCACAAATTCACCTTTGGCTATTGAAGATCACACTGTTTCGGTAAAAACAGGAACTTCTGATAATAAAAGAGATAATTGGACCATCGGCTACACACCATCTTATGTAGTTACAGTTTGGGTCGGGAATAACGATAACAGCCCTATGGATCAGAGACTTGCCTCAGGAATTACGGGCGCGGCACCCATTTGGCATAATGTTATGACCAGTCTTTTAGCTGAGACGCCAAAAGAGAAAATGCCGGCTCCAGCCAATATTGTCCAAAAATCATGCTTTGGCAGGAATGAGTATTTTATAAAAGGTACAGAGAATTTTGTAAACTGCAATTTGCGAAGAATTAGTCCAACTCCACAATAGTTATTTATCTCCCATCGATCTCTTAGCCCATCCGACAAGAATTAAAATTACTCCACCTGCGACCCATGATAAATATTCCGGCCAATCTAAATTTACAACTAAATAATTTCCGACACCATAAACAACGGCTACAATGCCCGCTGTTTCAAGAAATTTTCCTTTCTCCAACATACTCACCCCCTTCTGTTAATCTTCTAAGTAGTTGCCCGTATTGATCCTTCGGATCTCCTTCGAAAATAAATGATGTTGCAACAAACCGATCTGCTCCGGATTCTTTTGCCAATAGAATAGTTTGATCATTTATTCCCCCATCAACCTCAATAGGAATAAATGTCTTTTCTCTGATTTTTTTTACTTTTTCTAAATTTTCTGGAATAAATTGTTGACTAGAAGCTCCTGCTTTAATAGTCATAAAAAGTATTACATCAAGGTCAGAAAAGGGGACTTCTATTGCATCTATGGTTGTTGGTCCATCAATTGCAAGTCCCACCTCTCCAAGTAACTGTGCTTGTGCAACAAATTCCGTCTGGTCCGACATTTTTTCAACATGCCCGATAAATCTTCGAAAACCCGCTTGCGCAAATGGCTTTAGGTAATTAATCGGTTCCTCAACCATCATGTGAAGTTCAAATTCAGCGTTTTTCGTGTATTTACTAAATGGAAGCGGCTCCATAAATGTGGTATGCGGAGCAAATTTTCCATCAATTAAGTCTATATGAATGGTTTTGGCAAATGGCAATACTAGCTCAATCTTCTTTTCGATCTCTGGCCACTGACTCTCAAGAATCCCCGGAATAATAATACTATTGCTCATTCTCTATCTCTCTAATCTTCTCTATTCTTCTAATATGTCTCTCTTCAAAAGAATAAGGAGTTTTGATAAAAATTTCTACTGCATTCAGTGCGTCTTCTTTAGTTAAAAAGCGAGTAGCAAGGGATAACATGTTGGCATGATTATGCTGTCTTGTTAATCTGATAATCTCAAAAGGATCAGAACTTGTCCTTCCGGCGATATCAACTGGAGCAACGGGAATTGCTGGCCCATAAAAAAGGGCGCAACGGACATTCTTAAATTTATTGGCCACCATTTCCTCACCCTGGCCTGAGCCTCCGAAAATAATCCCTATGCTCCCTTCATTGCCTGAAACATTTCTCGCTGCTTCTTTAATTAAATCAGGATAGTCATCGCTTGGATTAAACTCTTTTGCTCCGCAATCTAATACCTCATGCCCCTCTTCTACGAGGCGCGTTTGTACATATTTTTTTAACTCTATTCCGGTATGATCGGATGCGGTATAAATTTTCATAAGGTACCCCTATACGATTTAAAAAGATTGTAATAATAAATATAATTATCGCTTATCTTCCCTGCCGCCTGCTCTTCTGAGATTTTTCCGTTAATAAAGTCGGAAAGAGCCTCCCAAAAAACGGTTCTTCCTACAGCAAAACCAATTACGCCCGAAACGCCGGCACCCACCCCTATCCATCTTTCTACTTGGTCTTTTTCGGCTGCTCTTCCTAAGATTACAACTCCAACATCCTCTCTTTCTTTTCTTTTTGCTGTCTCACAGAGCTTCTCGTAATCTTGGGAACTCTCCATTCCTTCCATTTTCCATACATCCGGCTCTATCCCAAAATCCTGAAACTCTTCCATAACTCTTACTGCTAAGCTTGGTCTTTCTTCTCTATCAAATCTATTTTTATCTCCCTGATATCGCAGGAGCTGCTCGTCGGTCGGCCCTATTAGTATCTCTGCCATAAATTTATAATCTTTTTCATGCGAATAGTCACTCAGCTTTTTAAGTTTTGCCTTCTGTCTCTCCTTTCCGGGTTTTTCATCATCAGGATTAAATCTTACTAAAACTTTTACAAAGGTTGGGCTATATTTTTCTATGTGTTGTCCAAAGTCTTCTCCGTATTCGAGTTCAAATTCTTTTTGTCCGCTTTTTTCTGTCGCAAGAATAGTAATATAACCATTTTCTCTTGCATCTTTCAATATTCCATCGCCAAACTGTTCATCGACAAGAATTGCCGCAAATTCTTTTGGAACGGATTTTAAGACTGCTCTTTTAAAACCCTCGTAAACTATTTTCTTAAGAGCTCTTACCTCTTCTTCTATTTCTTGGGTAAGATCTTTCTCTTCTTTATTAAACATTCCTTTTATAAAAGTGCCTCTGTGATCAAAAGGAAGAATAAAAAGAAACTTATTATACCCAAGATTCATTAATTACTTTCCTTTCTGAGTAATCCCTGTTGAGCTCCTATCATTCCTATCGCAGATTTTGCATTTCTAGATCCTTGTTTCATTGCCTGCTTAACCGAATCTTCTGCCAAAATTGCGCTCAAAAACCCGCTTGCAAAAGCGTCTCCGGCACCTGTTCTTTCAACAATTGACCCTTCCGAGGACTCTTCAAAATGAATGTCTCCTTTTTCATCAATTGCATATGCCCCTTTCCCCCCATCTGTAATTACAACAATCCTTGCGCCCTTTTTCTTAATTTGAGAGAGCAAATGGGAAATTAGACCTTCATCATTTGTTGTCTCAAGGCCGCAAACTCTCGAAGCTTCCTCTTTATTTAAAAAAACAATATCAGAAAGCGTGATAGCCTCATTCATTCTGTCAATGTCATCATCTAGCTGAGTTGTTCCGGGATTTAAAGCAAGCTTAACTCCTTTTTGTTTAACAAATTCCAAGGTTCTCCCGTAAGCCTCCTGCCACTTTCTTTCCATAGAGGTAAGATATATCCATTTAGTGTTTATACCCTCAAAAGAAAAATCATGCTCTCTTTCTATGTTTTCCTCAAGAATTGTTCTGTCTCCCTGAAAGTTTAAGATTATCGAAAAAGAAGTAGGCTGATTAGGTATTTGCTTTAAATAAGTTTCGGAAACTCCCTCAGATTTTAATGTATTTATAATTTTTTGCGAAAACTCGTCTGTTCCTATTTCAGCTACTATTGCAGCTTTAAAACCCATCCGGCAGATTCCAACAGCAACGTTGTTTGCATTTCCTCCTGTTAAAAAATAAGAGCTATCTACAGTAGCTTTATCACCTGCTTTTATGCAAAGTTCATTGGTATCCTTATTTAGACGGAAATGCTTGTTTGTTTCTTTTGTCCAAAGGAAAATATCAAGAGTAGCTTTTCCTACGGTTACAACATCGAAGGAGTCCATAAAAATATGGTACAGGAAAGAGTATGAAGGGTCAATTATTTGCCGATTATAACTAAGGCATCAGAGGAAGAGGTTGCGGTCAGATCCGAGGTTGAAGAACCAATTGTATAACTAGTACTCAAATCTTTTTTCAAAAGAGAAAGGAAATCGCTCTTTGAGCTTTTAACCTGAATTGTGACATCGGAATAATCGTAATTATCTGCATTCCCGGCTGATACAACATTATAGCCAAGTCCTCGTAGGGTATCCGCTGCTTTTGCAGCTACTCCTTTCTCGCCACTACCGTTTTGGACAGTAACTGACATGTTTTTCCTATCAAGGCCTGTTGTTTTATCTAGAGAATCTACTGATACTTTAACCGTAGGAGTGGGAGATGATTTTGGGCTAGGAGTCGGGCTTTGGGAGATCTCCGGAGTCGGCGTATCAGTGGGTATCACAAACTCTGTTGGAGTTGGGGTAATATTTATTTCTTTTTTATTACTGCTTGTTCCAAGAAATTTTGATCCCAAAAAAACTAAAAGAAGTACAAGAGCAATTGCAAAAGTAAGAAAAGCAAATCTCTTTTTTTTTCTGGATGCAGGTTTATCCAAAGAGGGCGTCGGGAAAGGATTATCTTCCATATTAATTCTTGCTCATACTATCACAATAAGAATGCTTAATCAAGAAGCAATCTGCTATAATAACAGGATCATGAAAAGGGTAATTTTAGTACTTTTAATACCCATCTTACTCATCCTAACTCTTGTTTATAACGTCCCAAAAAGTTCTTCCGATGAACTCGATGACATCACAAAACAAATACAAGATCTAACAAGCTCTCTTAATCAATCAATCAAAGCTACACAGCCTCTTGAATCCGAACTCCTAAATCTTCAGAAAAAAATAGCAAATATTAAAGGCAGGCTTTCTTTTATTGAAGGTGATATTGCAAACAAAGAGAAAGAAATAGAAAAAGGTTATGAGAATCTTGAAAAGCAGCGGGATATATTAAACCGTACTATTAGAGATTATTATGTAAAATCTTATTATAACTCTCCTTTCTTAATACTTTTTTCTTCCACATCCGTTGCCAATATTACTCAGGTACTTGCATATCAGCGAGTTGTAACCGATCAGGATAAAGCAATCATTACCAACATTGCTTTATCGATAGAAAACCTTGAAGCAAAGAAAAATAAACTCGAGAATGAAAAAAAATTACTTTCCTCGGCGAAGATCAATTTGGACGAGCAATCCGCAAGGCTTGATGAAGTAGTTTCGGGAGCGAAAGCATATCAGGCAGACTTATCAGGAAAAATCGCAGAACTCACACAAAGACAAACTGAAATAGTTAATGCCAGATCGGGTACTTTTATTGTAAGCATTGGCGACAGCGAACTTGCGGATGATTACAATGCTTCAATAAAGGGCTTTAGAGAACAAGCACCGGGAGGATATTTTGCGGTTTTTTCTTTTGGGGCTCACACTCACCGAAAGGGAATGAGTCAATATGGAGCAAGAGGCAGGGCTGAGGATGGACAGAGTTATAAACAGATTCTGAGCAAATATTATGGCAAAGAACCGGTGGGAAAAGACACCGGAGGAGATATTAATGTTTCAGGTTTTGGTGCGATGAACTTTGAGGAAAGATACTTAATGGGAATTGCCGAGATGCCTTCTACGTGGAATATGGAAGCTTTAAAAGCCCAGGCTGTTGCCGCAAGAACATACGCATATAGGTTTAAACAAAATGGTCAGGAAATATGTACGACCGAGTCTTGTCAAGTATTCTCAAGTTCAAAAGCAGATAGTCCGCCCGAAGCATGGAGAACCGCAGTTCAAGCAACAAAAGGCGAAGTTATAGAAGATGTTGTGACTTATTATTCCTCGACTACAGGAGGTTTCCTTACCACTTCCGGCTGGGATACAACTGATGGGGCAGGCGGAACCAATTTTACAGACAAAGCTTATGAGAAAAAAGGGGGATCTCCCTGGCTCTACAAGGCTTGGTATACGCAAGGTTATTCAATATCCAGCAACAAATGCGGAAGATCAAACCCATGGCTTTCGCCTGAAGAAATGGCAGATATTGTGAATGCTGCAATTGTTCTTTCAAAAGGAACAGGAGAAGAAACAGGAAGAATTTCTCCGGTAACAACATCCTGCTGGGGAGGAAATCCTTATACAATGGACGAGCTAAGACAGTTAGCAGGTAAATATGGAGGCATATCTTCTGCAAGTAGCGCATCTGTCTCTCAAGGCAACGGAACAACAGGAAGCGTAAGTATAAACGGCATAAACATCAGTGGGACAGATTTCAAAAGAGCATTTAACTTAAGAGCGCCCGGATACTTGTCTATTCCGCAGTCGGGTTTTGCTTTTTTCAATATAGAAAAAAAATGAACATCTTTTTATATTTAATTTTTAATCTTTGATATAACTATCATGCCGGATATTTTTGTTGCACAAAAAGAAGAAAGAAAGGAAAGACCTCCCGGAAAGGAACATTCTTTGAAAAAACCTGGGACTTTCCAAATAGAAAATGAGTTAAAAGAGGACTCTCATTTGGAAAATGCAGAAAAGACCCATGTAAAATTTTTTTCAACCTTTTGCATTGAACCTTCCGATGTTTCATTTGCCGATCAAGAAGAAGATGAGAAGGTGCTTCTTTTCTTAAGGCGTCATTTAATAACAAATGTTGATTGGATTCTCATTGCAGCTTTTCTTGCACTAGTTCCGGCGCTATTTAGCTTCATTGGAAATTTTTTCAATATAGGCGACGTTGAACTTCTCAATATTCCTTCCCGTTTTGTAATGTTTTTCTTATTATTTTATTACTCTGCCGTTTTCACTTTTATCTTAGTCAATTTTATAAGTTGGTTCTATAATGTCGGACTTATCACAGAAAGAAGAGTAGTTGATATAGATCTGGCGGAACTAATTTTTAAAAACGTATCTACTACCAAATTTGAGTTAATCCAAGATGTAAGCTACCTACAGCATGGGGTAGTAAGAGCACTTTTTCATTTTGGCGATGTTATAGTTCAGACTGCTGGCAAACATACTAACTTTGAGATTGAAGCAGTACCTCACCCTGATAAAGTAGTTCATTTAATAGAGGACTTTATTGGTAAAAAACCCGATGAACCTTCAGATAATTAATCAAATTCTTGAGTCTTTTGTTGTCCTAAAAATTGGACTTTTGGTACTTATTGGGTTCCACACTGTCTTCCTTTTTGTAGTTTACACTCAAGTAAATTCAATGGATAAAGTCATAAGAGAAGGTAGCGCCTCGCCAGTTCTTAAATTAATTTCTCTTTTTGCTATTATTGTGTCCGCTTCACTTTTCTTAGTTGCAGTTGTTATACTGTAAGGGTATGACGGATGAGCCAAACATATCTGTCTCAAAAATTGCAGCAACTCCCTCTGAAACTTCCTGGTCACAAGCCTATAACGCCGGTAAATTATTTGCGGTAATATCTTTATCCAAAGCACCAGTAGATGAGAAAAAAGATTTTTTAAATGTGCTTGGCAAAGAAGCTATAGAAACTCTGGAGCAGGAATTTTTTAGTCTTGAGACTAAAGATCTATCTTCGATAAAAAAGACGTTTGAAGAGGCACTCAGGAAAATTCCGGAAGATGTCGAAAGCTCCTTTGCAGCAGCATGCATAGCAAAAAACATAGTATATATATTTTATTTTGGAAATACCAGAATAAGTATTAAAAGAGGTGAAGAATTTGGAGTTCTTATCGACTCAGAGGAGGAAAAAGAAAGCGGAGCCATATCAAGTCTTCTCTTAGATGGTGACATTATAATTCTTCAAACTAAACAATTTAAGGAACTTGTACCGACTAATGTTTTAGTTGCTTCAATAGACAGCCAGCCACCGGAAGAAATTGCAGAAACAATTGCTCCTATTATACATAGGGAGGAAAAGGGCGGAGCTGCAGCAATTATACTAAAACACAAACTCGCTAAAGTCGTGACAGAACCAGAAGTAGTATCTCCCGATATTATTCAAGATGAAGAAGAAAAAAGTGCTTTACCCTCAAAGATAAACATTAGCTCTTTTATTCTTCCGCTGGCAAAAATGATTAAGCTGCCGAAATTCGATAAGGTCAATCATACCAGGAAGTTAATATTAACAGTAGTTCTGGTCATCGCAGCTCTCTTGGTTTTTACCGTTGTCCTTTCTGTCAGAAAACAAAATGAGGCCAAATTAAGCGCTCTTTTTGAAAGTGTTTATACTCCTGCAACTGAAAAATATAAAGAGGGCGAAAGCTTAATTTCTCTTAATAAAAATCTTGCCAATGATAGCTTTGAGGAAGCTTATAAAATTTTAAATGAAAATAAATCCAAATTTCCCAAAGGATCAAGACAGGAAAAACAGATATTGGATCTTTTAAATAAAACTCAGCAAGCTCTTTCACAAACCTCGGGCATAAATACCGTGCAGGCAAAAGAAGAAACCGGAGAATCAAGTTCTTATTTAAGCGAAGGGGGTAAGAATTCCAGCTATGTAGCGCAGGATAAAAATAATATCTATTATGTAAAAAATGGTGTTGTATCCCGCGATAAAGGAAATAATAAGGAGCAAACAATTATAAAATCCTCCGATCTTCCGCAAGGTGTAGGGGGTCTTGGAATTTATAACGGTAATATTTACGTGCTTTCAAAAAACGATAGCCAAATCTTTAGGTTTGCAGGGAAAGATTTTACAAAAGGAGATTATTTTTCTTCCTCCAGACCAACTCTTTCAAACGCAAATGCAATGACTATTGACGGAGCAATATGGATACTCTTCTCAGACGGAAATGTTGCAAAGTATACGAGAGGAGTATCCGATAATCTTAGCATAACCAATCTTGATAAACCGCTATCAAATCCCTCAAGAATTTTTACAGACCCCGATACACAAAATGTTTATATTCTTGACAATGGGAATTCACGAATTGTAGTTTTGGGCAAAAACGGAGAATATCAGGCTCAATATCAGGCGGCGGAGTTCAAAAATGCTAAGGATTTTGATGTACGAGAGGCTGATAAAAAAATATATTTCCTATCAAACGGTAAAATTTACTCCATAAATCTAGAATAACTCTCCATCATTGCTAAGAATAATTTAATAATTTATACTGAGCTTAGTTTACCCTGAGCTTGCCGAAGAACTTGTGGTGAGCTTTGTTTACCCTGAGCTTGTCGAATGGGCCGAACCATGAAGATTATAAACAGAAAAGCATTTCATAATTATCAAATTACAGAAAGGTTAGAGGCCGGTATCAATTTATTGGGATCGGAAGTAAAGGCCATTCGCGAGGGCATGGCGGACTTATCGGGCAGTTTTGTAAAAAT
>Ga0209541_10009608_pt1 | contig 15638 bp, 14 predicted proteins | sample RifCSPlowO2_01_FD_184027 | JGI IMG/M metagenome (GOLD analysis project Ga0209541, IMG submission 184027) | Groundwater microbial communities from Rifle, Colorado - Rifle CSP2_plank lowO2_0.1 (SPAdes) (version 2) | ecosystem: Environmental > Aquatic > Deep subsurface > Groundwater | place...
GATGTTCTGATCACCGAAGATAACAAACAATATATTCTGGAAGTCAATCACAATCCCGGTTTCCAAGGCATGGAGTTGGCCACCAAAAAGAATATCGCCAAGATCCTTCTCGAACACGCCATCAAAACTGCCCACTAATATGAATATCTTAGTCGTCGGACTCGTCAAAAATCCCCAGCTTCTCCGTCTTCGGAAGGAAGCCGAAAAACTCGGTCACAAAGTCACCGGTTGTTACGCCAGCGACTTGATCATTCAGGCTTCTCCGGATCGCTTTGAACCAATTTTGAAAAACAATTCTCTTTCTGATTTCCAGCTGATTTATCTTTGGACCGTCGGCAAACGTCGTTATGAATGGTATCTCGCCGCGCAGTATGCGAATAAAAAATACGGCGCCAAAATCGTCAATCAAAAGGTCATCGACCCAACCTACCAACACTTCTTGACCCCCGCCTCGGAATACGAAAGGCAAACCGAAAACAGTCTCAATTACCCCGCCTCTGCCGTCATCTTCAATTACTCCGGCTTCGAAAAAGTGAGCGATCAATTTTCCTTTCCGCTAATAGTGAAAACCAGCACCGGTCGCCAGGGCCGCGGGGTTTTCAAAGTAAATAGTCCCGAAGAGATAAAAATAGTGCTGAAAGAAAACGAGGAGGAGTCATCCGCCTTCATCGTTCGGAAGTACATCGAAAACGATGGGGACATCCGCATCTTCACTGTTGGCTACAAGAGCCTGGGCGCCATGAGACGGACCCCCAAACTGGGAGATTTCCGAAGCAACATCAGCCAGGGCGGCGAGGGCAGCTCCTTTGATCTTTCCACCCGCCCCGATATTGCCCAAATGGCCGAGAAGATCAGTCAGCTGACCAGAACCGAGATCGCCGGCGTGGATATCATGATCGAGAAAAACACCGACAAACCCTACCTTCTGGAAATCAATCCCGGCCCCCAGTTCACCGGCTTCGAAAAATACACTGGTATCAATGCCGCCGAGGCCATCATCGAATATTTTGAGTCGCTCACGAAATAATCTAGACCGGGCGCAAACTACCGCTCCTCAACGCACTCGAAAAAGCGCCCGTTGCTCCGGGAGGGATATTTGAAAGATCCGACTTTCCCTTTAACGCCTTATATTCCTCGTGTAGTCTCGCTTTCTCATCATCAGCAGCTGCCCCTTTGTACCTGGCATACGCTACTCCAAACTTCGCTCTTTTTGCAGTTCTTCTCGCAAAGTCTTCTACCGCCAGACCGCCGATCGCGACTTGTGTCAATTCGGCCAACATTTGCTTCAAGCCAAACGATCTCGATTCGTTGCCATAGTTGGTGAATTTGGGACAAGTCAGCTCGGATACCTCCTGGGCCCAATCCTCAAACTCAGCCAGCGCTCCCTCCCCCCAAACCAAAACCAACCCGTCTCTGCGGTTCTTATATTTTTCCCTCAAAAGACTGCTTTCCACCGTCGCCCGGCTCCCCTCCAGATTCGCCCCGGCCTCAGTCAGTACCATTTTCAGGGAATCGAGATCAAACTCCTCGGGCACCGAACCCTCACCCTTCGCCAAACGATCGAGCAATATATAAACCCCAGCCTCTTTTTGGGCCGCCTCCGAACCAAGCAATGTTTCTGTTGCCATATGTGCCTATTATACACTTTTACTTTTCCGAGACATCCGAGACGTCCACCAGAAACTCCTTTAGGTCGCGTCTCCCGATGATCACCATCCGACGCAGCTCCTTCCGGCGAGTGACACTCGCCCGGGTGATGATTTTTTTCCCCTTCAACCAAAAAATAAACCGGACCACCGGGCGCTCTTGTTCACCCAGAGAGCTTTTAAATTTCTTGGCCAGCAGCACATTCTCTTTTGCCAGAAGACCCAATTCGCCCGCCAGTTTCTCGTCGATACTTGTTGACAATGCCCCCGTATCGATCTTCGCGGCCACACCTACTCGCTTCTTTTTGCCGGTCCGGATTTTGATCGTCTCAAATACACCAATCAATTTTTTCTCTACACTGGCCAGACGCACCCGACTGGCAAACTGACTGGCAAACAATGTCTTTGCGATCTTGACCCCTTTTTCCACTGATTCCACCTCCAAACCTTCTACCTGTTCCAGTCGTCTCTTCAAACCGATTTTATTGGCGATCTGAATCGATAACCCCGGCTGATCGTTCAATTCGAGGACAAGAGGTCCTTTTTCCGAATCAAGCAAAAAATCCACCGAGAGGTAATTTAATTTGGAAACAATTTGGGTTTGGATTGCCAATTTCAATATCTCGTTCCACTGGGGGATCGCAATTCCATTCACCTTCCTGTCAGTATCGGGCAGATACCTGATCGACTGGTCTTTATATACTCCGTGGGTGGTGATTCCCGTGGCAATGTCTATTCCCAACCCGATTGCTCCCTGATGCAAGTTTGCCTTGCCGCCGGACTCCTCAGTCGGCAGCCTTAGCATCGCCATTACCGGCACGTGGTTATAGACAATCACCCGGACATCCGGCGTCCCACCGACAGAAAGCTTCCGAAAGACCGAGTGAATCTTCACTCTTTCCTCTACCATCGCCGCATCCGGCAAACCATTGCGGGAATAACGGCCTTCAATGATGTCAGAAGCGTGTAGCCGAAAGTCATCCGCCCTCACCAGTCCGTTGCCGACGAGTGACCACTTTTCCTTATCCTTGAGTTTCTTTTTTGCGACCATCACTCCCTGTCCGCCCAATCCTTGTGCCGGCTTGATCGCAAAACCGCTTTCAAGTTTGTTCCAGTCAAACCGGAGGACCTCCTCTCGATTTGTCAGTTTCTTCAAGAGTTTTGGGTGGGGGATATGACCACGGGTGAGCATCCTTTTGGTTGATATTTTGTCGTCAGCCCGCCGGCGTGCGCCTTTAAAATTCAGCCGCAAATAATCGGCTGCTCTTGCATTTATGCCGAGCAAATCAGAAAGCTTCGCCATATTAGCTTTTTAGTATCTTTCTAAACCGGAGAATCTCCAATAGTCGCAACCCCTTATAACTTCCGATCACCCAGTCGGCCGCAAGAATCAGCAGTACCGAAACTTCAGGATGAAGCAGCACCCATTCCTGGACCGCGATTGTCCCCATGAGAAGCGAGGCCATAACCGCAATGGCGATTGTTTCACCTGTCATCACCGCCGCTGCCTGCCAGGTTCTGGTGATTTGAGCCTCGATATTAGACTCCGCCAACATCACAAAAAGCAAGATCGGGTAAATGCCAAGGTCAACCAAGCGTGCCAGACCCAGGCTGGGGGAAACCATCAAAAGCCCCAAAACAGCCAAAACCACGAACCAGATCAACACTGCCATTCTGGGAAGGTATGGCAATTTCACTTTCCTGATCAGAAACCGCCCGGTCACCGCCGCCAAGACGATCGCCAAAAAGAGGACTAGGCCAGCCAAAATCCCGGTTGACAAAAAAGCCACCGACACCAGGGCCGGGATAAAAATACCAAATCCATTCAAACCCACCACCTGACGGCTAAAGGCCACCAATGCCGCAGTCAGAGGAAAAAGCAAGAGGAGGACAATAGTATTGATGGATACACCGCGATTAATCGCGTTTCGGATTCCCGCTTTGAGTGGATTCAGCCAGACGGGTGAAGTGTTTGCCCGGTCAATTGCCATCTCGATCCTGGAACGGGAGTCGGAAACCTGGGAGATCACATCTGATGCCCTGACTTCCCTACCTCCATCGGCTACCAAAAGCGCTACTCCAATGGTAAGCATGAAAAGCAAAATGGACAGCACCACCAAGGCTTTTTTCATTCCCCATATTATACTATTTTGCCGAAGCTACCGCACTCTCCATGTCCTTAAAACTGTATGCACCGACAAAAGGCGTCGTATTAACGAGGAAGTGGGGGGTCCCGGAGAAACCCATCGCCACCGCCGTCGCTTGATCATCAGCGATCCGGTTGTCGTACTTGCCGCCCTCCAAACAGTTCTTCATATCATTAGGATTCATCTCATTCTTCAGGAAATCAGCCAGTTTGCCCGCATTAGCTTTGTCGTTCTTGACTGTGTTATTTATCAATTCATAACCGGCATTGGTCATCATCTTATCGTGGACCTGCCAGAATTTACCTTTTTCTTTCGCACAATAAAATGCCTTCGTCGTCAGCTCGCCGTTACCGTGACCATTGGCGTATAGCCAAACAAAGGCTGCCTTACCGGAATCGATCAGCTTTTTCATCTCCGGCACCGGAGGGACGTACGTACCACCATCGGCAGCCGCGGTAAACTGCGGACCCATTTGTTTACTTAATTCCGGATTCTTTCCTCCGGCTACATGACAATATGGACAACTTGGATCAGAAAATTCCACAAACAACAATCCCTTATTTTTATCCCCGAAAGTGATATTTTTATCGTTAAATAGTGCCTTCACCGCATCCAGGGTAACCGCAGGGGCCTGTTGCTGTTGCTGTTGGGTCGGGGCGGCCTGCTGCTGTTGTATCGTAGCACCACCAGTACCACCCTTGAGATACTCCACCTGCGCCGAAAGGCGACCAACCAGGAAAGAGGCGGCAACAAGCAGCACCACCATGATCACGCTATAGTTGGGCTTGGGTAAGTTACCCAACTTCGCAAATAACGCTTCGGTATTAATTATTTTCGTCTCGACCACTACTACCCCAGCCTTCTTCTTTGTTGCCATGGGTAACATACTACAAGAGGATGGGAACTCCGTCAATATGCTTTTTTCGAATTAAATGTTTGTGGAAGCCTGTTCATCCAAGAACTTGATTTTCTTGTCCTGATCATTGACCCTCTTTTCCAGAGTCATGATTTTTTCTTCGAGGCCCTTGAGTTCCTCTTTAACTCGTTCTATTTCCTCCTGCATCATTTCTATTTTTTCCATATCTCCATCTTACACTAAGGAAGTAATCAAAAATTGTCAGATGACAAAGTTTATCAGCCTTCCGGATACGAACACCACCCGATGCTTTTGCCCCATCACCCATTTATTTATTTTTTCATCAGCCAAGGCCAGATTTTTTACCTCGCCTTCTACCACGGCCAATTCATAGGCCATCCGGATCGTACCCCTGGTTTTTCCGTTGACCTGGACTACCACTGTCAGCTCCTCTTCCCTTATCGCTTTCGCCTCCGGCCAGGTCATTTTATGAATCGACCCGGCATTCCCCAGAAGGTGCCACAATTCTTCACAGATAAAAGGTGCCAATGGGGAGAGAATCAATAACAAACTCGAAAGGTCGGCCTTCGCCAAACCGGTCTTCGAATCACTCCACAAGTTGACAAACTTCATCAATGCCGCCACTGCCGTGTTGAACTTCAAGGCCGTGATATCCTCCCCGATTTTAGTAATCACCCGGTTTAGTTCTAGCGCCAGCTTTGCATCCGAAGCCTGCCACTTGTTTTCAAAATCACGGTTTACCAGATCATAAACTCTCTCCACAAATCTGCGGCAGCCAATTAATGACCTCGGACTCCAAGAAATGGTCTGCTCCCACGGACCCATGAACATTTCATAGATCCTAACCGCGTCGGCACCGTATTCCGCCACCACATCATCGGGGTTGATCACATTACCGAGACTCTTGCTCATTTTCTTACCGTCAGATGCGAGAACCATCCCCACGGATCGCAGCCGCAAAAACGGTTCGGTGAAGTCAAGAAGTCCCAGGTCGTTAAACGCCTTGGTCCAGAACCGGGCATAGAGAAGATGTAAAACAGCGTGCTCGGCACCCCCGAAGTACCAGTCCACCGGCATCCAGTCAGCCATCGCCTTCTTACTCCAAGCCTCCTTTTCGTTATTCGGATCGGCAAACCGGAGGAAGTACCAGCAGCTCCCCGCCCAGTTGGGCATCGTATCCGTTTCCCGCCTGACCGGACCGCCGCAGTTGGGGCAGGTTGTCTCCACCCATTCTTTTACCCGGGAAAGTGGCGATTGGCCTGTTTCCGTCGGTTCGTAACTTTGCAAATATGGCAGTTTCAAGGGTAACTGATCATCCGCTAGCGGCACCACTCCATTCTCATCGCCGCATTTTGGGCAATAGACCAGCGGGAACGGTTCGCCCCAGTACCTTTGGCGCGAGAATACCCAGTCGCGCAAGTGATAATTAATCTTCCACGAGGCATATCCCTCCTTAATCATCCAAGTAGCCATCTCTTCCTTGCCCTTCCCCCAGGCGTCCATCCCGTCAAATTTTCCCGAATTGACCAGCTTTCCCTCCCCTTCGTGGCTCTTTTTACCTTTGGCCACCGCTTCATTGATCGTCTCATCTTCGTACTCCACCACCTGAAGTAGCGGTATTCCGTACTTGATCGCAAAATCAAAATCGCGCTTGTCATGAGCCGGCACTCCCATCACCACACCAGTTCCAACGTTAGCCAATACATAATCGGCCACATAAACGGGCACCTCTTTTCCGTTTGCCGGATTGACCGCCACCAGTCCCGTGTTCACTCCAGTTTTCTCTTTTTCACCTTCCAATCTTGTCTGCTCGCTCTTGTTGACCGCTTCGTTGACGTAACTTCTCACCTCCATAAAGAATTGTTTTCCCCTACCAATCGATTCCAGCACTTTCTCGGGTGAGATTACGATAAAAGTTGTTCCGAAAATTGTTTCCCAAAACTTCGTCCAGACCGGCAAATTTTCTCCATCGGTGGTTTTGAAATTAATCATCAGGCCACGATCTTTCCCGATCCAGTTTCGCTGTTGTGCCAAGATTCCTTCCGGCCAATCGAGTCCATTTAGATCCTTCAACAATCTGTCCGCATAGTCGGTGATCCGCATGCACCACTGGGGTAAGAGTTTTTGAGTTACCTTCGTTCCACATCTTTCATGAGTTCCGTCGGCCTGGACCTCTTCATTCGCCAGTCCCGTCTTACAAAATGGACACCAGTTGATCGACACTTCCTTGCGATAAACCAGCCTCTCGCCTTTATCATTCTTAATCGAATAAAGTTTCAAAAAAAGCCACTGCGTCCATTTATAGTAGGCCGGATCGGCAGTCGAGAAAGCTCGGTCCCAGTCGTATGACAGTCCCAGGTTCATCATCTGCCGCTTGAAGTTTACCTCGTTGTGAGGCACCATATCGATCGGGTTCTTATGCGCTTTGATGGCCGCGTTCTCCGCCGGCAGACCAAAAGCGTCCCAACCCATTGGCATCAGGACGTCATAGCCCTTCATTCGTTGATAACGGCCGATCACATCCACTGCCGTAAAGATTCGTCCGTGACCAGTGTGCAATCCTTCCCCAGACGGATAAGGAAACATCCCCAAAACATAAGACTTGGGTTTACTACTTCTCTCGGGTGTGGCATAGGTCTGTTTTTCCTCCCAACGGCTGATCCATTTTTTCTCGATTTCTGCTGGATTATATTTTTCACCAACTTTCGGCTCGTTCATGGGCTAATTTTACATTATCTCGCTTGCGTGGTCTGGTATCATGCTATAGATCATGCTGACTTTCCCCAAGGCAGTCATTAACCTCAGATATCTCACCCACAATCTCAGGCAGATAAAAAAAGCAATTTCCCAACAAACCAAGATCATGGCGGTGGTCAAGGCCAATGCCTACGGTCATGGTCTGCTACCGATCACTCGTCACCTCCATCATCAAGGGATCAATTACTTCGGTGTTGCCCGACTGGAAGAAGCTCTCGCAATTCGTCGCCTCATCAAAGATGCAACCATCCTCGTCCTTAGCCCCATTCCGGAGGAAAACTTCCCCGACGCGGTCAAAGAAAGGATTTCTCTGACGGTGAGCGATCAGCTCGCACTAAAACAATTAAACAACATTGCCCGCCGAGCGAAAACGAAGGCCCTGGTTCACCTAAAAATCGATACCGGTTTGCATCGTTCCGGTTTGGCACCAGACGAGGTAACCGGCTTCATCAAAGTCATCACCAATCAAAAAAATGTCATCCTCGAAGGCGTCTTTACCCACTTCGCCAATGCTGATAGCGATAATCGATTTACCCAAAAACAACTTGGTCTCTTTAGAGAAATCGCCCTCCCAATCAAAAGGCTCTTCCCTCATACCCTTCTCCACACCGCCGCTTCCTCCGCAATTTTCAGATTCAAGGAATCCCATTTCGACCTGGTCCGACCCGGCCTGGCCCTATACGGCCACATCTCCTTTACTTCTCCGAAAATCAATCTCAAACCAATTCTGGCCCTCACCACCAGGATCAGCCGCATCCACCGAGTTCAAAAGAACGAAACCATCGGCTACGACCGAACCTATACTACGAAGAGAAAGCTAACTGTCGCGACTCTGATGATGGGCTATGCCGACGGCCTGCGCCGCGCCCCGCTATCCTGGCCCCAAGTCCTGATCCGCAATAAGTCTGCCCCGATCGTCGGCCGTATCTCCATGGACCAGTCCGTGGTTGACGTCAGTCGAATCAAACCGACGCCCTCAGCAAAATCTACCGTCTTGTTGCTCGATGACCGAAGTGACAGTCTCTGTTCCCTTGAGGCGATCGCCAAAAAAATCGGCACCAGTCCATACGAGGTGTTGGTTGACCTCTCTGAAAACCGCGTTCATCGTATTTACATCCATGGTAAGGTTAATTAATGCCCGAATTTTCCGGTAAGGTCGTCAGCAACAACCTTATTTCACTCCGTTTCCCCGAAGGTGGTAAGTTAATTTCACTCTCGTGCCATTCGGGCCAAATAGTGAAAAAAGGTGACCCCTTGGCTGCGCTCGATCCAAAACCGATCCAAACTCAACTCGAAATCGAACTGGCAGATTTCCGCCGTACGCGGGCGGAGTTCGACCAACTAACCCGTCAGCTCCCTGTCCCCAAAACGGAAGACGAAAAAACCAAAAAAGAAATTGCTCAAAGCAAGCTCGATGTTTCGGTGAAAAGTGTCGAAAAAATCAAGGGACAGCTTGACGGTCTAAATCTCTACTCGCCAACCGACGCCGTCATCGTTTCTGCCGAGGGCCTCATTGTGGGGATCAACATCACCCCCTCAGGTTTTCCCATCATCCTCGCGCCGCTCACCTCAGCCGTTTTTGAGACCCCCGTTCCGGAAGAGAACTTTTATCAGCTCCACCCGGGGCAAGGCGCACGGGTGACCCTGAAAAGCGGCTTCGCCTCCGAATCCGAAGTCACCCTCCTCTCACCTCAAAGCATCGGTAGCAATGGTTTTTTCAATGTTCACTTCAGATTGCCGGGGATGGACCTGACGAACTTTCGTCTTGGTACTTCCGGAAAAGTCTCCTTCTAACTGCCCAGTCTTTTTTGATACTTTAGTTCTCCCCTGTCTTTATAAAACAGGCTCTTAGCAAATCCCTTCCGTCTGATTACCTCATTGACCAGTCTCCCTTGACTACACCCTTGGGGGTTATCCAACAAGCCATCTTTACTCTGTTTATTGGATAAATGCATATAATCAAAGGGGGGAAATTCCGGCTTCCCTTCGCACTCTATCCATACCCAAGCCAAGAGCCTGCCGTACTTGTCATCCTGATACCGATCGTATTCCAACCAAACCGGTTTCCCCTCAACCAATCTAGTCAGATACTTGGTCGCAGTATCAAATCCCTTACTACCCCGATCCGGCGCATTGATTCCCAACAGCCGCACCAGTCTGCCGTCATCCAGTTCAAAAGTGTCTCCGTCAATGACCGCCCCGGCGATGGCAAAGAAAGGGTGCGTCGCTTCATAGCCGGAAAACTCAGCTTTCGACGTAACGCTGGCTACCCGGAAAACCCCCCAGAGTCCGGCTGCACCCAACACTACCCCCAATGTCATCCAAAAAGACTTCGGTCGGGAGGCCAGAAAAGATTCCAGTCTTTTAACGTTGGGCATTATCTTCACTTTATCAGAATTGTGCCCCCTGTGAGCTACAATTAGACGCAGTGCAAACAGTTATCAACGGGGTTCTCACCAATTACGAGGTGGTGAATCCGAAGGCCGAAAAAGATATTCTCCTCCTTCATGGCTGGGCATCAAACGCCGCCTACTGGCTTCCGGAAATGAAACTTCTCGATAGTTCCTTTTGTTATTATCTTCTCGACCTACCGGGTTTCGGCGGAACCCAGAATATGGGGGCACACTCCGGTGTTCCGGAGTATCGGGAGTTTGTCAAAAACTTCATCGATAAGCTGAAACTAAAAGAGGTAATCATCATCGGCCATTCCTTTGGCGGTCAAATAGCCGCCGACCTTGCCATCAAGTATCCCCATCTTCCTCGTCTACTTATCTTTATCTCTCCGGCTATTGTTCGAGTCAGAGGACCGAAGATTTGGTTGAAAATCGGCGTCACCAAAGTCGTCAAACCAATTATCCGTTTTTTTCCCACCCACGTCATGAACTTTATTCTCGGTCTCTATGCACCCAAAGATTACATCAAGGCAAACGACTATCAGAAAACAGTCCTCCACCAAATTCTGAAATACAATCTTGGCGTTAACCTTCACTCAATCAAAGTGCCGACCGAAATAGTCTGGGGCAGTGAGGATAAGGTCATCCCTTACGTCGGAAAATATTTGATCGAAAGCATCCCGCAGGCCAGACTCCACGTCGTCTATGGCACCGGCCATCTACCCCACCTAACCCATCCGGCCAAATTAGCCGCTGTTCTAAATCAAATACTACTCAAGCAATGATCAATCCAGTTAAAACCCAACTCCACATTCTCCAGCTCGAAGGATATGACTGGCAGCGTTTCATGAAGTGGTGGTTCAAACATCCACTGACTTTTTCGACCAGTCAAAAAAAACCTCTGGCCTACACTTTCAAAACCAAACTCATATTGGCGACTGCTTTTATCCTGCTCATACTCATCGTCTTTTTGTCGCGTTTCCCTTTTAATCTCATCGCCGCGATCTCCCTTGCTCTCGAACCCTTTCCTCTTCTTCTCCTGTCCTTTCTCCTCATCAAGCCGTATGAAATCATCCGCCGTTTCGTTACCATCGAGCTCTCCCGTCGCCGCATTCTGAACCACGCACACCTGACAATCATTGGCATCGTCGGCTCTTATGGCAAGACCAGCACCAAAGATTTTCTCGCCGGAATTTTGGATACAGAAAAACAAACACTGAAGACGCCCGAAAGTTACAACACCGTTTTCGGCATCGCCAAAGTCATCGACTTGGAATTACACAAGAAGCTCAACTTTTTTGTTTGCGAAATGGGTGCTTTTGTTCGGGGCGAAGTCAAAGAGCTCACCCACATGGTTCCTCCGAAATACTCTATTCTGACTGCCATCGGCACCCAACACCTGGAGCGCTTCGGCTCACTCACCAATACCACCCTGGCAAAGTTCGAGATTGTCGACGTGGTTGGACCCGAAAACGCCCTGGTTAATCTGGACAACAAATACATCCGTGAGCACCTAGATCTGCCACCCTACCAAAAAGTAAAAACCTATTCTCTCGAAAATCCAGAAGCGGACTTTTTTGTCAAAGCCATAACGATAAACAAGGACGGTACGGTTTTCTCTCTCGTCCATCGGGGGAAGACGTATCCGTTCAAAACCAAACTTTTCGGCACCAGCAACCTGATGAACCTATCCGCCGCCATTGGTATGTCCTTCATGCTTGGTGTCGATCCAAAAGCAATCCAAGAAGCGGTCGAAAAAATTGTCTCCTCACCTCACCGTCTGGAGTTGATCAAAGTAGGTAACGCCACCTTGATTGATAATGCTTACAGTAGCAACGAAGAAGGTTTCACCCGAATCATTCTCGATCTAAAATCATTACCTGGGAAGAAAGCCCTTATCACTCCGGGTATCATCGAGCTGGGCAAAGAAACATCCTCAACTCACGAAAAAATTGGCTCGTTGGTTGCTGAAGTCTTTGATCAAGTTATTTTAGTTGGCCGCTCCGAAAGAACAGAAAATCTTTCCAAAGGCATTGCCGGTAAAGTCCCGGTTGTCTATCTGGATAACAACTCCTCCGTCTGGCCCACGATTGATAGTCTCTCCCGCAAATTCGATTGGATTCTTCTCGAAAACGACCTCCCCGACAACTTCTGAATAACATTCACCTTCCCCTCTCTGTACCCACGGAGAGGGATGTCAGTATTCTGACTAGGTGAGGTTTTTCCACAACATTTCCAAAAGACGACACCACCCCAGAAAGTGGTGTCTTTTACCATAAACATTCGCAGTCGCGCCCCCTATCCTAGTTATGGGTAAACGGGAGAAACGGGGGGCGGCCTCGTCGTATCGGTTGGTGTGGGCGTGGGCTCCGGTCTTTTGGCTTCAGCTTTCCCAAAAAAACCGCCTAGCACCACCACCGCAAACACGAACACTAAAGCGATAACAAGCATTTTTAACATTGTCTCACCTCCTTTCCTATATCTTCATTATTAGCTCATGTTTCTAATAGTGTCAAGTCGTCGCTGTATTCCAATATGGTATTCAGGTTTCCGTCAGTGACAAGGCCTCTCCGTGGCAGAATGGCTACAAGGAATCTTTCTTTGGCCGATTCAAGGACGAGTTTGGCGACTTTAACCGTTTCGATACAGTCGGCGAGTTAATTGAAGAAGTTTACTCCCAAATCCGTTATTACAACCAGGAGCGAATCCACATCGCCCCTAGAATGCCACCCGCCGTTTATGCACAGTTAGTCCCAGACAACTCTCTCCTCAAATGGGGTACTTGACACCCCCCCCGCCTTGGCAACCTGGGACGTTGCCAAACCAGAACTCACCCAGGAAGATTATTTCGGGGACGAGGTCGATGTCTAGCTTTTTTTTGGTCTCTTTTTGAATTAATTTCACTAGAGTGGTGTAGTCTTTTGCCGTTGCGTCCCCATCGTTTACAACAAAGTTGTGGTGAGATGTGGAAACCTTAGCACCGCCGATTTTGTATCCGCTCATTTTCAAGATATGTTCAATGATATAGCCGGCACTGGTCGTCGGAAAGTCCAACCTCTCCTTGTCTTCGTTACTGATATTTTTAAAAGTACATCCGGCCGAACGCGGCGGCTGTAAGCTTTTTCGTTTGGCCCATTCAAAGGCCACTTGTTTTGCCCTCTTAGCATCTCCTCTAAATAGTTCAAACTCCACCGAAAGAATAATTTCAGCGAAATCATGGAAACGTGATTTGTCGTAAGAAAGACCCAACGCCTTTCCGGACAGAGTTCTTATCTTGTTATCTTTATCCAACACTTTCACTTTCTTCACCACCTCGGAAATAAAATGCGTCCCGCCGTGAATATTATTGTGGATAGCTCCACCGATCGTCCCAGGAATCTTCGCGAACCATTGTAGGCCCGTAATTCCCAAGCCCAACAGTTCACTGACCGCTTTTTGGAGTAAAACGCCGCTTTCCAATTCTACCTGCACCCTGGACGAATCACTTTCGTCGTAGTCTAGGTCGGCAAACTCGTATTTGAAAGTGCCTCTTTCGTAATCGCTTTGCCAACGCGGCCTGTCAGTAGCCACCCTCTTTTGGGCGGACAACTCTTTACCAATCTTCATCTTGTCCATTTCGTTTTTTATGACCAAACCGCGCACTCCCTTGTCACTCACCAAAACATTGCTACCTCCCCCCAAAATCGTCACCGGCAGAGCTAACTTCTTCGCCTCCCGCACTGCTCGAACCAATTGGTACAGCGTTTGCGCCCGGCAAAAAAGATCGGCCGGCCCTCCAATTCTCAAGGTTGTATGGTTTGCCAAAAGCTCGTTTATGAAAGTTTGCTCTGGTTCGAGCCCTGCGATCAATTTATCGATCTTCTTCATCGTATTTTCTTGCCCCCCTTCAAACCTCGGGTCGCAAAAGACGAAAGAATGTTGGTCTCAAACGACTGGATCAACCCCTGTTTCGCTTCCCAATCGGCAAGCGCCAACTCCACCAATCGGGATACTAGCTTGGGGAAAGGCAGACCGGTCTTTTCCCAAAGATAATAGGCGAGTGATCCGGGCATCGTATTTATTTCGTTGAAGTAGACCACTCCTTTTTTGTCGGCCATAAAGTCCACTCTGGCGATTCCCCTGCCGCCGATGCATCGGAAAAACTTCAGCGCATTCTCCTCGACTTGTTTGATTATTTTTTGATCTACGTTCGCCGGAATATGTCTCTTGGCGCTGGCCATACCTCGGCTTTTCCCAGCTTCGCAGGTATATTTATCATCAAAAGAAAGAACCTCTCCGCTCGCCACCGGCTGTTCGGTCACCGAAAGTTCATATGGGTCATTGCCGATGATAGAAATGTTTACCTCTATGGGGTCAGTGATCGCTTCTTCGACCATCACCCGGTTGTCATAACAGAAGGCCACTGCCAAGGCATCGGCAAGGTCAGCCTTCTTTTCAACTTTGGTTAACCCGATACTCGAACCCAAGCCGATCGGTTTTACAAAAACCGGGAATTTAATACCCGTTAGGTCGGGGGCTTCCCCCTTATTCACCAGCACATCCTTGGTCACTTTTATAAAGAGAGAGGCCGCCACTTTCTTGGCAACATATTTGTCTATCTTCAGGCCACTGGCAGTCACGCCACAGCCCACAAAAGGTACATTGGCCAGTTCAAACAATCCCTGCAGGGTACCGTCCTCGCCATTTTTTCCGTGCACCACCGGGAAGATCACATCCGGTTGGGTTTCGGTGGGGAAAAATCCAAGCCACCCTTTCGCCAGCAAACCAAAGTCCCGGTCAGGTGAAAAAATCACTCTCTTTCCCAGCCTTTCAGTTTTGGCCAGATCCCTATAGGTGTCCGGTTTTAGATATTCTTCCCCACCCAAAAACCAGTTACCTTCCTTACTGATGTATACCGGCATGACTGCGTGTCCTCCCGCCTTCAGAGCGTTCATCACCTGAAGGGCAGTGATCACCGCCACTTCATGTTCCGGGGCTACCCCCCCGTAAACCACCATCACTCTTGCAGTTTTCATCATCTCATTTTACTTTGTCAGCCACCCCATCAACCACCTCTATTTTTGCTCCCAACTTTTTATATACCTCGATAATGTTTGGATACCTTCGTTTCAAAATGTCAGTGCCATGAATTACCGTCACCACCGGATCGGCAAGAGCAGCCAGAAATATCGCTTTGACCGCCTGAATCACCGATGGGGGCACGATTTCCCCTCCCGTAAACTTGATCGGTCCGTTGATGATCACCCGCTGAGGATCGATCATAAAGATATCTGCCCCCAAAGCGTTTAGTTCCCGCACAAAATCCAATCCTGATTCGTACATCCAGTTTTGGAGTAACAATCGCCCTCTGCTTTTACTCGCCAGCGTTGCGATCACCGGCACCGCATCCACCGGAAATCCCGGCCAGGGGCGCGGCACAAACTTGGGTAGATTAGGCGCTGCCAAAGGAAAACCGCTTTTATTTACGTCGGTGATGAGACCCCCCTTCCCAACCTTGACCAGCAAATCCTTTCCCTTTCTTTCGATCACGATATTAAACATGGAAAACCAGTTGATCATGCCGTCAACGATATCCGGATCATTAGCCCTTTTGATTCTGATCTCTCCATTAGTCACCGCTGCAGCTACGATGAAACCGGCAATATCCACAAAATCGGGCCGGGGAGTGAAAACGGCTTTTTTCAACTTTCGACTTCCCCTGATCACTAGTCTGTTTGAACCCACTCCGTTGATTTTTGCCCCCATCGACTTTAGCAAACGAACCAGGTCGGTCACATGCGGCTCACTTGCGGCATCGATGAGCTCAACTTCCGACTTA
>Ga0209541_10009609_pt1 | contig 15637 bp, 16 predicted proteins | sample RifCSPlowO2_01_FD_184027 | JGI IMG/M metagenome (GOLD analysis project Ga0209541, IMG submission 184027) | Groundwater microbial communities from Rifle, Colorado - Rifle CSP2_plank lowO2_0.1 (SPAdes) (version 2) | ecosystem: Environmental > Aquatic > Deep subsurface > Groundwater | place...
TCAAACCGGAGACATCGTATGACGAGCTGGAAAAACTCGTCGGCAACGCCGAGAAAGTCCTCCAGAAACTCGATCTCCAATATAGGATAGTAATGCTTTCAATCGGGGACTTAAGTTTTGCGGCGGCGAAATGCTACGATTTTGAGGCGTACGCGCCGGGAGTAAACGCGTGGCTCGAAGTCTCGAGCTGCTCGAACTTCGAGGATTTCCAGGCGCGCCGCTCTAACATAAAATTCCGATCCAAAGATACAGGCAAGTCGGAATACGTCCATACGTTAAACGGTTCGGGGGTCGCTTTGGCGCGCACAGTCATCGCGATACTCGAGAATTACCAGAACAAGGACGGCAGCGTGACTATCCCGGAAGCGCTGCGGCCGTACATGGACGGCAAAGACAAAATAGTTCCGCCGAAAAAATGATGGGCCGCGTAACCAAGTTCATTTTTTCTATCCTCGCTATCCCCTTTATCATCTCCGCTTCTTATTCGCTCTATCGCGAGATAGGAAAGATCTATTCGCTTGACAGCAACCAATGGTATTTTCTCCTCGGCGCGGTCGTCTATCTTATAGTACATACGGTGCTTTTCAAGCCGAATATCGTCTATATCTTCGGCCACGAATTGACGCACGCGCTGGCGATGTTCGTCTCCGCCGGGAAAGTAAAGAGTTTTAAGGTCTCGAAGAAGGGAGGGGAGGTAAAAGGGACAAAGGCTAATTTATTCATAAGTCTCGCGCCTTACTTTTTCCCGACTTACACGCTGATAATAACGCTCCTCTGGTATATTGCCAAGCAGTTCCGGGATATAAAGGATTTCATATCGGTATTTTTATTCGCGGTCGGCTTGACCTTGACCTTCCATTTCGTGATGACGGTCGAGTTTCTGAAGACGAAACAGCCGGACCTTGTAAAAAGCGGATACCTCTTTTCGATAGTATTGATATACCTTATAAACTTAACTATCGCGGCGCTTATACTTAATTTCATATTCGTTGATTTCTCGTTTAAGACGTACATAGCTAACGCTTACGACTTCGGAAAAGAAATTTACGCCTGGCTTTTTCATCAGATGTTTGCGTTGAGAGGCAGATAAATTCTGTGATATATTCATATAGCTAAGACTCCTCGGAATATGTCCTCGGAGTCCGCTTCACTACTTCTATATAGAGTTCGCGGAGGAGGAGTGGCAGAGTGGTTGAATGCGGCGGTCTTGAAAACCGTTGAGGGTGCAAGCCCTCCAGGGGTTCGAATCCTCTCTCCTCCGCCAGTGATACCAATTCGAACCCTTGTTCTCCTCATCAAGGAGGGCGAGGGTTTGAATTTTAGTATGGGCGACATAGTAGGGCTTAAAATCCTTCTCTTCCCCCGCAAAAAGCCTGTAAAAGTCCGCGTCCTTACTCAGCACCGGCTCAAGCATGATAGGCGAAAGCAGCTCTTTAAGCGCCATGGCAGAAGAGACGGTGTCTTTGCTTAGCGTCTCACGCAGGTTCGCCAGCCGATGGTCTATCCATTCCTTCGGCGGTGCTTTGAAGCTATTCTTCCCCTGGAACTCCAGAGACCCTATCTCGCCGGTCAACTCTTCGTTCTTCTTCTCGGCAGAGGAGAGGGCCTCCGAAACCGCTTTTGAGAAATTTCCCGTTCTGATAAAATTCAGGTAATTGTTTATCTCCTGCTGCACCTTCTCGTATTGCGCCTTCTTTTTCTTTACCTCGTCCGGTATCGTATTAAGGCCTTCTGCGGCTGCCTTCTCCACCTTTCTATAGACATATTCGATATTCTCCGTGGTCAGCAGCTTATCTTTCAACTCGGCAATGATGGTCTCTTCGATCCTTTTCCTCGGCATAAGCAGCGTATTCTGGCAGGTTTTCCTCTTGGCGTTATAACAGCCGTAATAACCGCTTCCTTTACCGCTTACCAGGACGATCGCCCCTCCGCAGGAGTTGCATTTCATAAATCCGGAGAAGAGGTGGTTAGGGCTCGTATGGACGTAGCTCTTCTGCTGGTAAAATCCCCGCTTTTTCCTGCTCACAGGCCAGGTTCCCTTAAGTGCGCCCCATCTTTTTTGCGCCTTCTCCCACAGGTCCTTATCGATAATAATAAGATCTTCCCGGAAGATTGGGATTATGTCCTTCTCCGGGCGCGCTATCTTCCTTTTCTTGCCTGTCATCGGGTCCCTGACGCACTTCGATGCTCTCCAGTTCCAGATGCCGGTGTATCTCTGGTTCTTAAGGATCCTCGAAAGGGTAGATACGTTCCATCCGCCCTTTAGCTTTCTCTTTGTGGGTATGCCTTCCTCGTTAAACTTAACCGCTATCGTATGGATGCTTTTACCTTCCGCGAATTCCCTGAATATCCTTTTTACTATCTCGGCTTCTTCCGCATTTATCTTATGTACCATTCCGTCATATTTGGCCTGTCCCTTGCGGTTCAGTTTCATCTCTCCTACTGGCGCGGAATAATAGCCGTATACCTTTTCCCCGGCGCTGAAACCCCGTAATTTTTGTCCCTCCTGGCCGCGCATAGTCTTTTTGCTGAGGTCGTCTAAGTATAATTCATTCATAAGCCCGCGCAGCTGGATGCCGAGCTTTGAGTTTTCGTCCTCTGTGGTTATGCCGTCGGAGACAGAGATGATCTTTATCTGGTAATAGTTGAATTTCAGGACAATGGTAAGCATCTGGTGGTTACTGCGCGAAAGCCGTGAGAGGTCATCGACTACCACTGCTTCAAACTCCTTATTTTCCGCGGCTTTTTCCAAGGCCTGCAGCCCCGGCCGGTTAATAAGGGATCCGGAAACCGCCTCATCAGTGTAGATATGCTCTTCGCCGGAAGAGATTTCATGCTCTTTGCAGTAGTTCCTGCATACCCTTATCTGGTCGTCTATACTCTTTTCGCTCTGGTTTTCAGAAGAATATCTCGCGTATATCGCCGCTCTCATTTTGCACCTCCGTCATTGTGAGCTCCGCCAAGGCGGGGCGAAGCAATCTCTGTAAATACTTCTGGGTTCTGTTTGACTGTTATAATATATTCATTGGCAAGGATAGAGGAAATTACATCCAGTAAGCACTGGACAGGCAAAGAGTCCTGCCAGCTTAACGAAGGGACTGTCCCCGTAGGGGACTGTCCCTGAACCTTGCTTTCTGATAACGTTAACTCGCTCATAATCTTATTGATTTTATTGCAGTTCGGGTATATATTATCCTTTAGGAGCATAAAATCTCAATATTCCCCTAATGACTAAATTATACCCTTTAGGGTATAATTGTCAAGCGTTATTTTTAGCTTAAAATGAAAAACATTAAGAGAGAAAAAGCTTATTATTTTGTAGATGAGGCAGGAGATTCTGCTTTTTATAATCGCCAGGGGGAGTTTATAGTCGGCAGGGAAGGATGTTCCAAAATTCTTATGCTGGGTTTTATAGAAACAGATGAGCCGAAAGCTATCAGAAAGGAATTACAAAGGGTTAGGGAGAAAATAAAGAATGATCCATATTTAAAAGATGTGCCGTCTTTTGAGAAAACCCTTTGTTATTTTCATGCCACAGATGATTGTCCTGAGGTCAGGCAGGAAGTCTATAAATGTATAAGCACTCTTAACTTTAAATCCCAGTTTGTAATCGCCAGAAAAATAGAAGGAGTTTTTAAAAAATACGATTGTAGTGAAAATAAATTTTATGACGCGCTTATATGGCGTTTATTTAAAAATATTTTACATAGGGCTGAGAATAATTTTATTTACTTTTCCAAAAGAGGCTCAAGGGCCAGGCAGGAACCCTTAGAAAAAGCTATTGAACATGCCAGGAATCTATTTGAGAAAAAGTTTTTTATTAAAATTGGGTCAAAAGTTTTTATACAATCGCAAATACCTACTGACGAACCTTGCCTGCAGATAATAGATTATATGAATTGGGCAATATACAGGTTATTTACAAAAGGCGAAATGCGGTATTTTAATTTTATTAAAGATAAGGTAAGTTTTGTATGGGATATTTATGATTCTGCTAAATACCCTAAGAATTTTTATAATCGGGATAATGAATTAGATGCCAAAAAAATGAGCCCTCTATAGCTAGGTGGTTTCCCACGCACGGCACGACGCCGACTTTCGCTATTAGAAGACTCAACCATAATATATACCACAAGTGGGTAATTGTCAACTTTTTTCTACTAAAGTAGCATAGAGCAGAATTTAGATAAAAGGAGCTGGGTATGGACGCCAAAAAGCTAGGTAAAAAGATTAAAATTGCTAGAGTTGAGCTCGATTTAAATCAAACTGATTTGGCAAAGAAGATAGGCGCAAAGCAGAAAAGTATTTCTCGGTATGAAAATGGGATTTCTATGCCTTCAATTGAGACGCTGGTGAAGATTTCAAAGGTGCTTAAGAAATCAACTTCGTATTTTTTAGAAGAACAAGGATCAATATCGTGACCATAAATTTTAAGGAACGAGCCAATTTTATCTGGAGCATCGCTGATCTTTTGCGCGGAGATTACAAGCAGTCAGAATACGGCCGGGTAATTTTGCCGCTTACAGTCTTGCGTCGTCTGGATTGCGTGCTTGAGCCGACAAAAGAAGCTGTTTTTGCTTACCTTCCGCAAACGAAAGGACTTTCGCCTGATGCGGCTGAAACAGTGCTCAAGAAGAAGGCCAAACTTACCTTTTTCAATAAAAGTAAATATGATTTTCAGAAGCTTGCTGCCGACCCCAATGATATCGCCGCGAATCTGCGCAATTACATTAACGGATTCTCCAAGAACGCGCGCAGTATCTTAGAGCACTTTAACTTTGAAGACCACATTGAACGCCTTGATAAATCTAATCTACTCTATAAGGTAGTCAAGCGGTTTGCTGATATTGACTTACACCCTGATAAGGTCCTTAACATTGAAATGGGCTATATTTTTGAGGAGCTTATTAGAAAATTTGCTGAAATATCGAATGAAACAGCCGGAGAGCATTTTACCCCCAGGGAAGTTATCCGCCTGATGGTTAATCTTTTATTCTTAAATGACAAAGAAATATTGGCTAAGAAAGGAATTGTAAAGACCCTCTATGACCCTGCGTGCGGAACCGGCGGCATGCTTTCGGTATCCGAGGATTATTTAAGAGAGCTTAACCCGGATGCTTCCTTGCGAGTATTCGGTTGGTGTGCCCCGCTTGAAAACTGTACCACTAAAATGGTATAAAAGTCAAGGAGGCTAGGATGGATGAAATGCACGTAGCAGTGACAAAGGGCGGCAAAAGGAGGTGGAGCCTGGAACAGAAGCTAGGGATAGTAAATGAGCTTAACTCCGGGGTGGATGCAGCGGAGCTGTGCCGGAAATACAATATCCACGCCCAGATGCTGTATAAGTGGAGAAGGACGCTGGAATCCGGAGGAAGAGAAGGCTTAAAGGCCGGTGACGAGATTGTTGCCAAAGGCCAGTACCAGGCTGCCTTAAAGAAGATAGACGAGCTTGAGCGCGCCTTAGGCAGAAAGACCTTAGAGCTCGACATTTTAAAAAAAAGCTTCGAGCTGAAGGGGTTAAAATTACCCGAGGGGATATAAGGCTCCTCTCCTCTATGTTCGGCTGCTCTTTGAGAATAGTCTTAAAGGTGTTAGGGAAAGGCCAGGGCTGGTACTTCTACAGCCCAAAGCCCAGAAGCCTTATCCCTGTGATCCGCAGGCCTGAGCTTGCAGAGGCCATAAGGAAAATAATAAAGGACCGGCCTGCAACCTACGGCTACCGTCGGGTGCACGCCAAGATAGAGCATGTGGGTGTTACATGCGATCCTAAGACGGTAAACCGGTATATGCGCTTTAAGCTCTGGCTCTCCTCCGACCGCCAGAAGAGGATAGTAAGAGAACGCCGGGAAGGCGTGGTCTCTGTGGCTGAGCCGAATAAGCGCTGGGCATCTGATATATCCGTCATCAAGGCTTGGAATAACGAAAAAGGCAGGCTGGCAATACTTATTGATTGCGGCTCCTTCTGGGGCAAATGGGCTTTGTCGTATGCAACACCCCGATAAGAAGCCCCGAGAGTAACGGCATCGCCGAGTCGTTCTTTAAGAGCTTTAAGCGTGATTACGTCTACCAGAACCTATGCGAGAGCTTTGATGACATCGCCGGTAAAATTGGCGGCTGGATCGAGGACTACAACACCCAAGCCCCGCACAGCGGCCTGGGGATGCTTACGCCGGCGCAGTTCTATGAGGATTGGAAGCTAAAAAGCAGGTTACAGGTGGTACAAAAATGACTGGGGCAGTCCAGTCTACCAGTATAGCTTTGTCCGTCTCATGTATAATCCTGACTTGCGCCCAGATGGATCTTTCCTGAGGGTACAAAAGGCTGCGAATGCTGAAAGGTTGGCTCATAGAGTGCCTTCTTTCGGGAGGTTTAGCCTACAGGCCTTGCTGGCTGTTTTTTTGTGTATTTTCAAGGCTTTCGCTATTTGGACATAAGACATCCCTAGCAGGTGTAATTCGGTTACTTTTTGAGCTAGCTTTTGATATAATGGAACCCGCAGTAAGGGTTGGATTACGATATTGACTGTGATTTCGGACGCGGTTCGAATTGGTTGCGACTGCGTCCGCCATAGAATTCCCCTATATTTTAGGGCGTAGTGAATTCATATTATGAGTTTTAAGATTACCGCGGAGGGGTACCGAAGTGGTCGTAACGGGCCGCTCTCGAAAAGCGGTTGAGTCGTAAGGCTCACGTGAGTTCGAATCTCACCCCCTCCGCCATAGAATTCTCGTGTATTTTAGGATGTAACGAATTCACTCTGAGTTCAGCCGCGGAGGATTTTGTAGAAATCCGACCGGCGTCTTGAACTCAGAGTTAAGTTGTTTAGAATTCGACGAACGTCTTGTGCCCAAACCGTGCCAAAACAAGGTAAAAAAGTAATACAGGTCGCATAAGAGGAGTAATGGTAAATGAAAAAAAGCACTATTAGTATCATTATAGGTTCAACGATAGTTTTCTTTTGGTGCGTATTTTTTTCATGGTTCTCAACGCGTGGAGGTCCAAAATATCCAATTGATATTCTCGCCATAGGATTAGGAGTCATATTTTTTTGGATTTATTTCTATATCTTTATTCCTTTAGCCATTGCTGGCGTAGTATTTGGCATAATTGGATTGAAGAAAGATACAAAAAAGTATTTATCATGGATAGGGATTATTGTAAATTTACTTGCTATTATGTTGTTTGTTTCTATTAATTGCAAAAGATTTAATCGAGAATGCCAAATACGAAGAGACCAAAATCCAAATTACTCTTCCAAAAGACTCAACACTAACCGCATCCGCGGCTGGAGGTTGGAGTGCAGTGCTTTCTGAAAAATATGAAATACAGGGAATCATTTTTCCAAAAGGAACAAAATTGGAATTTTATAGCCATAAATGTCTTAAATCGGCATATTTACCTTCTTCCTGCGAAATAGGCGGAATAATATGGCCTGGTGGATCATGGGTAGAATTCCAGTATGGTGGAGGCCACAAAGGAGACAAAGCACAGCTATCTAGAGCAAAATTGCTTGAGGATAAAGAAATTCAAGGGATTATTTTTCCTAAAGGATCACAAGTTACTTTCAGCAATGGCTTGCTTGAACACGTAATGTTACCAGCGGGTTGCGAGATAGAAATACAAGGAATACCATGTCTTGAGGAATTAACTTTTCAAAGGCCACGTACCGAAGTGTGTGCTACGCGGTTGGCTAGAAATTATGAAATAGAGGGAATCGCTTTTCCGAGAGGGTCACTTATTGAGTTTTGGTATTCAGGAAAACTTAGGCGAGCAATATTTGGATCAGACATCGAGATTAGTGGAAAAAAATATTTGAAAGGACAGCGAGTAGCGTTCGATGAAAAGACGGGAAACATTATTGAAGATAAATCTATGGACCCCTGGAGGATTAAGACGGATTTAAGTGATTTCTGAAAAAACTGTATGATTTCTGTATACCGGATGGGTTGCTTAATCATAACTTATTAATTATAATGGCGTTGAAAGCGGAGACATTATTATCCTCCACTCTCCGCCAGTATTTGAGCACAAATCGGTTGCTTTACTTTGAGGTTGAATCAAGCTTATTCAAGGCAAAGCAAGTTATGGCAAGGCGACAGGAATAGATTTAAGAATTTTTGATGGTGAAAGATTAATAAAGTTAAAATAGGAGAGAAGCATTGAAAAGGTTAACATGGGCCATCTTCGCTTTAGCCATAGGTGTAATGTTAAATGCCGTTGTCTGCATGGCGGATATGAATGGTGAGCTAATTAATGCGGTAACAAAGAACGATATCCAGAAAGTCAACGAATTGATATCTAGAGGCGCAGATGTGAATGCTAAAGACCCTTATGGCAGGACACCTTTGATGGAGGCGGCACGTCGTGGTCATGCTGAAATCGCAAAGCTCCTTATAGACAAAGGTGCCGATGTTAATGCTAAAGATTCTAATGGCTTAACACCTTTGATGGATGCAGCAATTTCTCGTAACGCTGAAATCGCAAAGCTCCTTATCTCCAAAGGCGCCGATGTTAATGCTAGAAATTCCAATGGCAGGACAATCTTTTCGGTGGCTGAATGTAACTATAAGGAGGATATAGTTGACTTTCTCAGACGCTGCGGGGCTAAAATCACTCCTTATGAACTAGCTGATGCGGCGGAGAAAGAAAACATTGAGAAAGTCAAGGAATTGATGTCCAAGGGTACTGATGTGGATGCCAAAGACCCCCATTCTCAGACACCATTGATGTGGGCAGCATTTCGTGGCAACACTGAAATCGCAAAGCTTTTGATAGAGAAAGGCGCCGATGTAAACGCTAAAGACCCTGATGGTGAAACGCCTTTGCTTAAGGTGGCATATAATGGCAATGTCGAAATTGCAAAATTATTGATATCCAAAGGCGCAAATGTCAATGTTAAAGGCTGGTCTGGTAGCACGCCCTTGAGTGTGGCAGCGAATTATGGACACATTGAAATCGCAAATCTCCTGATATCCAAAGGCGCCGATGTGAATGCTAAAGATTCTGGTGGCAGTACACCCTTGATGGATGCAGCGTCATCTCGTGGCAATGCTGAAACTGTAGCTTTCCTGATATCCAAGGGCGCTGATGTTAATGCTAAAGATTCTTGCGGCATGACGCCCTTGATACGTGCAGCGTTAGATGGCCGAACTGAAATCGCAAAGCTCCTGATAGAAAAAAATTCTGATGTTAATGCCAAGGACGTCAATGGCTGGACATCTTTACATCATGCAGCACATAGTGACAGCACTGAAATCGCGAAACTCCTGATATCCAAAGGTGCCGATGTTAATGCCAAAAGAGAACCCTATGGTTGGACACCTTTAATGCAGGCGACAGGTTCTGGCAACGCTGAAATCGTAAAACTCCTTATCTCCAAAGGCGCTAACGTGAATGCCAAAGACTCTAATGGCTGGACAGCCTTAAGAATAGCTAAAGAAAACGGGCATAGCGATGTAGCCCAACTGCTCATCAAAGCCGGGGCAAAGGAGTAGTTAAGATGAATTTTAGTGGTGGAATTAGTGGTAAAAGGGGCATTTTGAGCACGAAACACGGAAACTCCTCCACTCTCCGCCATAGAATTCGATATCATACTGTAAATTATGAAACTTGCGACGGAGAGGTGTGAGAGCGGTTGAATCAGCACGCTTGGAAGGCGTGTAGGTCCGTAAGGGCCTCCAGGGTTCAAATCCCTGCCTCTCCGCCAGTTTTTCCGTTGTCCGGAAAAACTGGCGCCACCACCACCATAATGTGCCCAACTAAAGCGGAAGGCAACAGATATGACTAAAAATGTGATATCTAAGATTAACCCAAAGCTATTTTTTATTTTTGTATCACTGATCTTATTCAGCTACGTCTACGGAGACGAGATTTATCTTAATGACGGAAGGACCTTGGTTGGAAAGGTTCTAGACCAAGACGATAAAGTCGTTACGTTTGCTCTTGGCTCAAAAGGCGCCGTTACAATTAAGCTTCAAAAATCGGATATCAAGGATATTATCACAAAGCCATTGCTGTCGGAAGTAAAGAGCTTGCCTGTCGAATCCAACGCAATTTTAAAAGCAAAAGAACTTTGCATCACATATGACATTAAGTCTAATCAAGTCACCGAAAGTAAGGATGGGAAAAAGGAAGAGAAAGATTCTAACTCACAGATTACGGTAGGTTTAGGCAACGGATATTTGTATATCGCCGAAGAAAATAATAATTTGATCTTTGATTTTAAAAGGAGCCGCATTGTCAGCATCGATGGTATTAATAAGAGTTACTCGGACACCTCGTTATTTATTAATATAGGATTTCGGTATATGGAATTTCAAAACCGGCTATTTCTCCGCGATGTATTAAATAAAGCCTTAGAGAAATCTGAAAAAAATAAGCCTCCCCCGTTAGCAGAAATATTTGATATAGAAAGCATGTTCGCTATTGAAAAACCAGGATCAAATGAAGTATCAATTACGGAAAATAAGCGCGGGGATAATTACGAATACAGTTTTAATAATAAAATTGTTGTTGAATGTAGATTATCTAGTAATTCCTTGAATAATGCGGAAAAATCTTTATTTGAGAAATATTTGATATACTATTGCTACCTCCATCCGCAAATCCGCAAAAGAATAATTTCTAAGAATCAAATTCCGCAATATCTAAAATACAACTATAAAGATATTGGAATAACGACATCTGTTGAATTGAATTTGGTGAAAGTAGCTTTAGCACAACGCGATTCATACGCAATCCCTTTAGATTATACAAAGGTCTATAATACTAATAGCGAAGAATTATCGTCTATCATATACAATGTCATATCAGGAAAAAGTTCTATAAAGAGAACAGAAAAAGCCGACTTTATTAAAATAGCCGATGAATTGAAATCCAAAGGAAGCTATTTCGACGCTATGCTTGCTCTTTTAGAGTGTGGTCTTCAAACAGGCGAGGATTCACCTGAAAAAATGAAAGAAGTAATATCTTCTGGCGGTGAAAGTGATGAGCGCCTGCAAGTTTTTCTTCAGAACGTTGGTAATCGTAAAGATAAAGAATCCACAGAGAAAGCTCTGAAAGGTTTGGAGTCGATAAACCGGGAAGGATTGATGCACGGTTATGTCATCGACATTATGATTGGTGACGGTCAAATGTCGTTAGGAGATTATAAAAAAGCGGAAGAATCGTTTCTTAAAGCTCTCAAAGCAAATCCTTATATTGTAGGGGGATATAAAGATTTAGGAGATTTGTTCAACTCTTCTTACGATACGGTAAGCGCTTGGCAATGTTGGGATACTGCCCGATTTCTTTATCCTAATCATGAAATGTTACAACAGATAAATGAATACGAGAAGTGGTTAACTAAGAATTATCCTGATTTCTTTTTGTAACATAAATTTGTGGCCAACCTGTGCCCAAAACGCGCCCAACCAGCGTAGAAACAATCTTACGAAACTGTACGATTTCTGTATAACAGGTACATTGCTTAGTCATAACTTATTAATTATAATAGTATTGTAAATGGAGAGCCGGGTATCCCTGCCTCTCCGCCATAAATTCGCCTGATATTTCAGCATAAGCGAATGAAAGGAGACAGATAATGAAAAGACCTGGCTGGGCGACGGTTGTGGGAATTATCGGTATTATTTGGGGATGTCTCGGGCTTTTGGGCGCCGTGCTGACTATGCTTATGCCAATTTTTATGCCGAAGATGTTTATGGAGGCGCAAAAATTGGTTACGGCAGGACAAGGACCCCAACAAGCCGGCGAGTCCTTTAAAATGATCGCACACTTGTGGAATATGCCTTATTTACACAATAGTTGTGTTATTATTGGGCTGATAGGAGTTTTTGTTTCGGGATTTTTTATCCTCGCTTCAATATGCCTTCTTCAGGTCAGGAGGTCGGCTATTAAACTGATCTATGCGGCTTTAGCCATAGAAATAATCGCCAATATCCTGCTGCTGCCCGAGGGTATAGTTTTAAAGACAATAAGCATATTATTCGGAGTAGTTATATATATTGTCTTATTGCTCGTTGTGGCGGCCGGCGATAATGGGCTATTACGATAAAAATGAAGATTTTGTTAACCACGCCGCTATTTGGCGATTTTCCGATAAGAGACCCCATGTTTCCCTTGGGCATTACATATATTGCCGGGGTCATCGAACGGGAAGGCCACTCAGTAAGGATTTTGGATAATTATCTGGAAAAGAACAATGAGGACGACTTTGTAAAAATAATTGAAGATTTTAAGCCTTCCATAATCGGCATTACCTGCAATGTCGATAATAGATTTGAGGCTTTTGCGTTGAGCGGGATCATTAAAGAGTTTTCTGAAGACATAATGGTCATACTGGGCGGGCCATTTCCTTCCGTGTGCCATAAGGAGATAATCGAGGACATAAAGAGCGTTGACATAGTCGTCAGGGAGGAAGGCGAATACACTCTTTTGGATATTATTAATTGCCTGGAGAATCGCAAGCCACTCGATGATATCGCAGGGATTACCTACCGGATAAAAGATGAAGCTAAAGTTAATCAACCGAGGCCGTTCATTCAAAATCTGGATGCATTGCCATTTCCAGCCTTTCATCTTCTAAAAATAAAAGAATACCCCAGTTATATGGCAGAATTCAAGGATAGTTTTCTCGATAAGACAAATATCGATGCCGCTTATACCGCTAGCCTTATTTTTGGACGCGGTTGCCCGTATAATTGCCTTTTTTGTTCAAGCAAGGAATTATGGCGCCGGACATTCAGGATACTGTCACCCGAAAATGCTGTCCGGCAAATAGAATATTTCATAGAGAAAGGAATAACCGCCTTTGCTTTCTGGGATGACCATTTGCTGCTGGATAGAAGATGGTTTAACGATTTCGTGCAACGGATCAAGGAGAAAAAACTGCAGTTTATCTTTAAATGCCTGGGAAGGGTAGATTCCATAGATGAAGAGACTGCTGGAAAGTTAAGGGAAATAGGCTGTAAAATGGTGTATCTGGGCATTGAAAACGGCAGTCAGGATATATTAGATCTGATCAATAAAGGCGTTACCGTCGCTCAGATCGAAAATTCGGTGAAACTTCTCCATGAAAATGGGATATTAGCGACGGGAGGCTCTCTCGTAAATGCGCCCGGCGAAACCCGTGAGAATATTTTAGAAAACCTGGAATTTTTTAAAAAATTGGAGCAGACCTATAGCCGGGGTCAGGGCAAACCCAAAGGCATAATGATGTTTAAGCCCGCAAATATAATAATATTTCCGGGGACAGATCTGGAGAAGATCGCTGTTAAAAAGGGGCGTTTAGTGAATTTCAGATGGACAAATGACTATTATGAAAAAAGAAACTTGCTTATGGATAGCAGCCCGTATACGCCGCTTTACGAAAATGTAGCGATAGAAAAATTGATAGAGTATCTCATTAGCGCCGCTTTAAAGATCAGATACTATACATTCTTGGCAGAGATAACCTGGAATCAGATAATCTACGGTGGCATTTGTTCCGGGTCGGTGGATAAGAATTACAAACGCAAATTTTATATTTCAAAGATCTTTTATTTTATTTCAAGAGCGCCTTTTAAGGACAAGGTCGGTTATATCTATACGATATTATCCCATGTGGTATTTCCCAAAGTAAAAAATAAACTTATCAGGGGTATAAAGAAAGACGCGATATATGCCTTACACAAAGCATGAAGAAACAGAATTAAAACATGAATTATCCTTATTGGACAAACTTCTCACGCCGCTTATATTCCTTGCGATGGGGGCGGGGATAGCATTGGGATATTTTACCCCCGGTGTCACCAGGGTCATCGCAAATATGCAGGTCGGTACGACCTCAATTCCTATCGCCATCGGATTGATCCTCATGATGTATCCTCCGCTGGCGAAGGTAAAATACGAAGAGATAGGCAAAGTCTTCAATAATAAAAAACTTCTCGTGCTCTCTCTCGTGCAGAACTGGGTTGTCGGCCCTGTCCTTATGTTTATCCTCGCGATAACATTCCTCCGCAATTATCCGGAGTATATGATAGGCGTTATTTTAGTCGGGCTCGCGAGATGTATCGCGATGGTCATAGTCTGGAATGAATTGGCTGAAGGGGATAGGGAGTTTGCTATCGGCCTCGTCGCCTTTAATGCCTTATTCCAGGTCTTATTTTATGCCGCATATATCTACGTTTTTATCACCGTCGGCCTTAACTGGCTTGGACTTGTCAAAGGGTTGAATGTCAGCATATCGATGGTCGAAGCGGCCAAGACCGTCCTTTTCTATCTGGGCATTCCATTTCTTGCGGGGGCTCTTACCCGCGTTAGCCTGCTTAAGTTAAAAGGCAAGAGGTGGTATGAAGATGTCTTCATACCGAGAATAAGTCCGGTCACCCTCATAGCTCTTTTATTTACTATCGTGGTCATGTTTTCTCTTAAAGGCCAATTTATTATCCAACAGCCATTTGACGTGGTAAGGATCGCGATACCGCTGGCAATATATTTCTTCGTTATGTGGTTTTCGACTTTCTTTATCGCCAGGAAGATGGGTATTAAGTATGGCCAAACGACAGCCGTTTCCTTTACCGCGGCAAGCAATGATTTTGAATTAGCCATAGCCGTCGCGGTGGCGATCTTCGGAATAAGCTCCAACCAGGCCTTTGCGACAGTCATAGGGCCGTTAATAGAAGTGCCGGCGCTTATCATTCTCGTCAACGTCGCGCTGCGCTTCAAGGTAAGCCATTGACAATCTTACTATAATAGCGTAATATATTGCGGCGCGGAAGGTTAGGAATGAAAGGTTGAGTATTCGATATGCATACGCTGGCCTATATTCTCATAAGCGTCTTTATCGTAAGCGCGATATCGCTTATCGGCATATTCACCTTTATGCTGAAAACCAAATCGCTGGACAGGGTATTCTTTGTTCTGGTAAGTTTCGCTGTCGGCTCGATGCTGGGCGCCGCGTTTTTGGACCTCCTGCCGGAGGCGATCGAAAAAACTGCTCCGGAAAAGATATTCGGCAGCGTCCTTATAGGCATAATGGTCTTTTTCCTGATGGAGAAGTTCCTGTACTGGTATCACTGCCACGAGGGCGAGTGCGGTGTCCACCAGTTCACATATCTCAATCTCGTAGGGGACGGGATACATAATTTCCTCGATGGCGTTATTATAGCGGCCGCGTTTCTGACGGGCACATCCGTCGGGGTCATAGCCACAATAGCGATAGTATTGCATGAGATACCTCAGGAGCTCGGGGATTTCGGCATCCTTGTATACGGGGGTTTCAGCAGGATCAAGGCGCTGGCGTGTAATTTTATTACGGCGCTTACAGCGGTAGCGGGAGCGATTGTGGCGTATTTCTTCCTGAATAAGATCCAGGGTTTTACGCCGTTAGTGATAGGTATGGCAGCAGGGGGATTTATCTATATCTCCTGTACGGACCTTATACCGGAATTAAACAAAGAAAGAAGCGTTGCTCGTTCTATCCAGCAATTCCTTCTGATACTGCTTGGAATAGGAGTGATTCTGGCCGGTAAGATATTCTTCAAGGAATAGCCTTCGCATTAATCATATGATAAAACAAGAGAACATAAGGAACATCGCCATCATCGCGCACGTCGACCACGGTAAGACGACGCTCGTCGACGCCATATTGAGGCAGACC
>Ga0209541_10009613_pt1 | contig 15632 bp, 19 predicted proteins | sample RifCSPlowO2_01_FD_184027 | JGI IMG/M metagenome (GOLD analysis project Ga0209541, IMG submission 184027) | Groundwater microbial communities from Rifle, Colorado - Rifle CSP2_plank lowO2_0.1 (SPAdes) (version 2) | ecosystem: Environmental > Aquatic > Deep subsurface > Groundwater | place...
GAGAAACATTGAGAAATATTTAAAGTCAGGCGCGGGAAGAGAAATTAGAAATGAAATTATGGACGAGAATTTTGGGATCGTAGCTCAGCCTGGTTAGAGCGCCTCCCTGTCAAGGAGGAGGTCAGGGGTTCGAGTCCCCCCGGTCCCGCAAAATCTGCCTAGAAGGAGGTATTTGAGAAATGTGGAAAGCATTACAGAACAGATTACGCTCCCCTGATTCATTCGTTTCAATGATTTTAGGACTTGCAGTTGTGTTGGTCGTGGGTACGCTTATTTATAATTACGCAACCAAACGAGTACCGCAGATACAAAAAGAGGCAGAGCAAAAGAAAGCTGAAGAACAAGCAGCACTCGGACAAAAACACACGGTCGCAGCAGGTGAATCCTTGTGGAGTATCTCGGAGAGATATTACCAGAGCGGATATAACTGGGTTGACCTCCAAAAAGCAAACAATCTTACCGATGCAGATGCCATTGAGGTTGGCCAAGAGCTAACTGTCCCGAAAGTAACGCCAATTCAACCGCAGGGAGAAATTACGTCTACATCCACAGTTGCCAAACCGCAAACCTACACGGTGGTGCATGGCGATACGTTGTGGGATATTTCAATGAAATTTTACAATGGTGATGGATATCAGTGGTCAAAAATTGCGCAGGCAAATGGTCTTGCCAATCCCGACCTTATTCACGCCGGAAACGTGTTAACTTTGCCGTAGGCCAATCCCCGATTGAATCGGGGAGAGGTGCGGGTGTAGTACACTGGCAGTATATCTCCTTCCCAAGGAGAAGAAGAGGGTTCGATTCCCTTCACCCGCTCCAGTTTTACTAACAGTAGTGTTATATAGTGTTTATTGAAACTTTGTATTACAATATCGTCATGGGAGAATCTACACCAGCAAAACCACCAGTAAATAAATTAACACAAGCGGCGCAAGATGACGATGCAACAAAACCACAACTTGGCAAACACGATCAGGGTGATAGAAAACAAAATTTAATCGAGCAAATAACTGAACTTCCCAAACAAAAACTCAGAGCACTTTTTGATGCCGGTAAAATTAGCGCTGATGAGTTTGAACGCAGAATGAAACACTTGGTTGAAGAAACAGACGTATCAGTCGATTAAACCCTCTATAGTTTATTCCCGTTAGGATAATTGTTACAATAAGCCCATGCCGAAGTGGCTCAGTGGTAGACCTGCCCGCCACCCGCCAGCAACTGCGTAGCTGTAGGCGGGAAGCGATGGCAGGCGGGGCAACGGTATATGCCGACGTAGCTCAGCTGGTAGAGCAACGCTTTCGTAAAGCGTGGGTCATCGGTTCGAATCCGATCGTCGGCTCATATGGCTTCACGTATTGTTCGTGTGCAGGAAAAAAGAGAACGACAGCGTATAACGTATGCCACAATCGGCACTGTTGCTCTCATCGGATTTTTGGCTATCTTTGGCCTCAAAATCCTTGTTGGATTTAGCTTACTCGTTGACCGAATACGGGGTGGGTCTCCAACGCAAACCCAAAACACCGTCATTCTCATTCCTCCTGTTTTAAATCCTCTTCCGGAAGCTACAAACAATGAAGATCTCACGGTAACAGGAAGCGGTCAATCCGGCATGACACTTGTCCTCTTTAGAAATGACTCCGAGATTAAAAAACTTACCTTGGATGAATCCGGTAATTTTTCAGTGCCGATAAAACTTTCAGAAGGCGCCAATGCAATAAGTACAAAAATTATCGATGAGGAGGGTAATGCGAGTGAACTTTCAACTGTCTATACAGTTACGTACAAAAAAAGTGCACCGGTTCTTGAGGTTTCCCAACCAAATGACGGAGATAACATTACCGGAGAAAAAAATACGGTACTTGTATCGGGTCGCGCTGAAGAGAATGCTAAAGTAACAATTAATGGGAGGCTTGCAATACTTGGATCAGACGGTTCGTTTCATGTGACCATCACTTTATCTGAAGGAGACAACACTATTACAATAATTGCAACTGATAAAGCCGGCAATCAAACACTCATTGAACGGAAAGTTAACTACCAACGCTAGCCCCTTCCTCTGCCGCAGTCAGTATCCACATCCACACCATTAGCCAGGGGTAAAAGAGACTGTTTGAAAATAGTGAGTGAATAATTACTGCGACAAGCGTTGTTGTAAGGAGCAACGATTTAATTTTAAACTGGGTCCAAAGAAGCCATATGTAAGCGGCAAAACCCAATATTCCTGTTGTTGCTAAAACAAAGAGCAAACTATTATCCAGTCCCGCTCCGGCTTTGGAAATCATTTGACTATCATCCACCCAGCCTCTCTCTCTTTGTTCATACCGAAGGGTGTTAAATCCATGACCGAATGGCCGCGGTTGGGAAATTAACGTGAGTCCCCTTTGCCAATTGCCTATTCGTGCAAATGTCGAAACGGTCCGAAAGAGCTTTACTCCTTCTCCGTCAGGTTTTGGTAAAAACACTAAAACCAAAAGAAATATAGTAACAACGGCAACAATATATTTCGCTTTTTTTGTCGCAAATAACCAAAGTGTTATACCTACGAGAAATGCAAGATAACTAGAACGCGAAAATGTCAGAAAAAAAGCAGCAAGCGTAATTCCTTGCGTAATGAGCGGGTATTTTTGTTTCGCTCCCAAAAATAGCGTCAGGATAAATATGAGTCCTGCAAAATTTGGGTCGAGGAGGGTGGAAAAGACACGAAATAGATGCGGATCCCATCCTAAATACGAAAGATTCCGAAGATATGGATACAAAAAGTATTGCACAATTCCTAAACCGGAAAGTGCAACACCGAATCCGTATAATCCTTTCAGTAAAAATTTCGGTGATACGCCTTGAATAACAAAGTAGATACTTGCGTATAGCATCCATCGCACGAGATAGAGTGAACTGACGATTATTTCGCTCTCCGGAAACCTATATGCATTGGATAGTAGCGATACAACTGCAGTCCAAATAAAAAACACTATTGGGTATCGTAATCTTCCTTTAAATTCTTTTTTTCGGGAAAAAATTAAAAGCAGTACAAGAGCAAGATCATGAGCATAGATAGTTACACCGGCAAAAATAGGGATTGCTCCCAGTTGTCCCAAAGGGAGCGTGACAAAGAGAAGTAGGTATAGCCATTTCATTTTTTGTGCCACAAAAGGTAGAGCTTAGCGCGGGTCAAAAATGAGTGCATACTCATCATGATTGCCGAAACTGCTCCTGCCGTCCCATCCATAAATCCCAAGTACCAAAAGTAGTTAAGAAAAAACTTAGCCTTGGGATACGCGATGATATGCCACCAGGGGCATTGAATTTTTTGGTTGAACAGAAAATGAGCATTGATAGTCGAATATGTGTTTATTTCTTCAATAAATTGTGCGACGTTAGGGTGGGGAAAGTGAAGGAGGGGTTCAGAAAGAGTTCCCACTGCTCCTGTAATATTCCATGTTTCGTGAACTGGCCGCTGCCATATCCCTGTACCTTTTCTCCCTAAACGGAGGAGCCGTACCCTACTCGTTTCTCCGTGTTTTAAAAAGCGCCCGAAGACAAAATCGTTTCTTTTCAGGTAATATCCGTCTCCGATTTTGATTGATTTCTTTATTTCTTTTGCCAATTTGTCGCTTACCACTTCATCGCTATCGATATAAAAAACCCACTCCCCTTTGGCTTTGGATAGTCCGAAGTTTCTCTGTGCTGCAAAATCATCTTTTACTTCATGGGTGAAGATTTTTGAGGTAAATTTCTTTGCAATTTCAACGGTTTTATCTTTTGAATCGTCATCAATAACGACAACCTCATCGCAAAAGCGGACACTTTCTAGTGTTTTCTCAATGGTTTTTTCGTCATTATGAGTTAAAATAACTGCTGATATCATACCTTTGCTCATTTTACCATAATGAATATATCGAAATGGTTCCTTATTATTTTTGTTCTCTATATCGCCGGATACTTTTCCCATGCGTTGTTCTTGGGAAAAACAGTCTTCGGCGATGGACGGTTTTATTATTCTTGGGTCAAATCAACGGTCATCGATTTCCAACTGCCCCAACCAAATAAATATACGATCGGGCCGGCAATTGCCTGGGCACCTGCAGTAGCGTGGACACATACACTTGTCCGCGGCACGGGGTATGAGTTTCCTTATCAATTCTTTGTCGGAGCAACCAGTGTGCTCTTCTCAATAGCCGGGCTCGTCCTCATGTTTCGATTACTTCGTAGCTATTACACACCGACAATTAGTCTTTTAACAACACTTTCAATTGCATTTGCTACAAATCTTTATTTCTACGGGTCGCTTGACCCGGTCAACTCCCACGCACTTTCATTCTTTGCAGCGACAGTATTTTTGAACATGCTGCATTTTCAAAAAAACTCGTTTCTCACCGGACTTTCTTTGGGATTTGTCGGCCTCATGCGTACCCAAGATTTGATCTATGCTCTCGCCATCAAGAAGGTTCGCATCCTTCCATGCCTGGCTGGTTTCTTTCTTGGGTTTTTGCCACAACTCATCGCTTGGCAGGTTGTAAATGGAAAATTCTGGATGAGTCCGTATCTTTCAGGGTCTGAAGGATTTAATTTTTTCCAGCCTCATATTCTTGAAGTGCTATTTTCCTATCGTAGCGGATTATTTTTCTGGACACCCATACTTCTCCTTGGTCTTATCGGACTATGGTTTAGTAAACTTAACATATGGTTAAAAATCATCGTATTTGTACAAATTTTTCTTGTCTCAACGTGGAGTACGTGGTGGCAGGGAGCAAGCTATAGCGGAAGAATGTTTGTAAGTATATTACCGATTTTTGCTCTGGGGCTTGGGTATATGTATACGTGGTTATGGAAAAAAACCTGGCGGGAGTTTTATTATTTCTACGTTTTTATCGTCCCGTTGTCACTTCTTAATATGCTTCTTATTATCTACTTTTTACTCATTACGTAAGAGTAAAGGTCGCCCATGCGTTTTGCGATTTTTCTTGAATCGTGAATTCTCAAAGCTCGTTCTCTTGCTTTCTTTCCGTATATAGCGCGCAGATTTGCATTCAGAACAAAGGATTTTATTGCATGAACAATCGCATTAATATCTCCCGGAGGAATTAGTATTGCCGCATCACCCACATTTTCAGGAATTCCTCCGGTTTTAGTTGTTACGATTGGAAGTCCGGATGCTTGGGCTTCTAAAAGTGCAGTGTTATACTGCTCATCCCATGTTTTTATCGGTTTACTTGGTGCGACAAAAATATCAGCCGCCTGATACTCCCGTGGCATATTTTTGTACGACACAACTTTCTGTGTAATAAATTTTGGAAGCAGATTTTTTTTACTGCCCGTGCCGATCATAATAAATTTTAGATTGTCGTTATGCAGTAGTTTTGCTGCCTCAACAATGTCCAGTACTCCTTTTTCCTCTTCCAATCTACCGACAAAAAGAATCACAAGACGTTTTGTTTTCCGAATAGGCACGGGCGTGAATCTATCCGTATCAATCGCATGGCCGATGACAGTAATTTTAGAAGGTTCGCATCCTTCCAAAATAAGGGCGTCTTTCGTTTTTTGTGTTAACGAAATTATGTGATCGAGTTCTTGCCGTGCCCGTTTTTTAAACGCGCGTCTTCCCCAAATGCCTTCATTGTTAAACGGAATATTTTCCAATACCGTAGCGACAACTTTCTTAACGTATCCATGTTTTTTTGCATTGAGCGCTTGTTGGGTGTAGTGATAGTAGTTTTCCGCACTGTGCACAAGATCGAAACCTCTAAGTTTCTCTTCTAATCCAAAAAGATAATGCGCATCGATGAATAATCTATTTAAAATCGGCATTTTGTATGAAAAATCCGGTAGGTCCATAGGGGAAGGAAGTTTTATTACGGGAAACGAAAACTTCCCGTGGAACGGAGTGAGTGAGGCAAAAGCAGTAATTTTATATTTGCGGGGCAATTTTTCGAATAACTGCATTTCGTAGGCGTTGAGAAATTTACCCCGGATTAGAGCAACTCTCATAGAAGTTTGTGGACTGTGTGTGCAAATGTTGACCAGGAGAATTTTTTGGGTTGAATGGAAATTTTTTTAGCATATGTATGGAATGCCTTCGTTAACTCCTCTTCGTTTGTCGGATCAACGAGTGTTCCGGATTTCCCGACTATTTCAGGAAACGCCCCTGTTTTTGATGCAATCACAGCTGTACCGCAAGACAATGCCTCGGCTGCAGGCAGACAAAATCCCTCCCACAGTGAGGGCGACACAAATGCAAGTGCCCCCCGATAGAGCGATGCAAGAATCTTATCTTCAACAAATCCCAAAAACTTTACGTGCGGACCAAACGAAATTCCGGGATCCAACCAGTAGTCGCTTCCCACAAGAATAAGATCATAGGGTTTTTTTATTTGTTTGAGGAATTTTGCAAAAGACCTCAAAAGAAACGGAATATTCTTTCCCCGTTTCAATGCTCCGACAAATAGAAAATACGGATTTTTATTCTTATATTTCGCTCCAGATGAGGTAAATGTGTTATCGACACCCGGATATGCTACGGTAATATTTTTTTTCCCGTATGTTGTGATCACGTCATTTTTAACAACCTGTGAAATACATACGATATGATCTGATCTTTTTATGAGATCCTCTGTTTGTTTTTTTAGTTTTGTAGCTGATTCCGGATATGCCTCGGGGTGATGCAAAAATCCTAAATCATAAATAAATCCGATATTTCTGCATTTGCTCACTGGAATTGCTTGCGAGAGGCCGAGAAAAACGTCAACCGGATGAAGTGAAAGCTCTAGCGGCAGTCGAAGAGAAAACCATCCCGAAGCAGGTCGTAAAACTTTATTTAACATACGAGGCCCGAAGTTTTCTTCAATTGGGATAAAGCTGTATAAATAGTACGTGTTCGTTTTGTCGATTTTAGATAGTTCCCGCAATAAATTGACATTGACCCAGTAGACACCGAGTTTTAATCGGTTATCAGTAATCGACAGTGCTCCCGCATCAACTCCAATATTCATAGGCGTCCGAATCGACGAATAAAATAGTGAAAAATCCCAAGGAGTGCTCCCCACTCTCTTCGAATGACATGTTCGTAAACTGTTTTCGGGAGTCTCATATATTCATATATCTTAACCCGTAACGGCGCAAGACGTTCGACAAATTTAAGGTGATTTCGAGCAGCGTAGTATTGGTGCCGGAATGATCCCCGACCTAAAACTACTGATCCTTCGTGACGGATTCCGTCGATGGGAAACCAACGAAGAGGAAATCCTGCGCGTTTGGCTCGTATGCAAAGATCAATATCTTCGTAGTAAATAAAGTACGGCGCATAAAATTCTCCGATAGTCTGGAAAATCTTGGCGTGGATTGCGGTGAATGCACCGTCGATCCAGTCCATTTGTGTCGCGGGAACAATAGTTGTCCAGCGCTTCGCATCGATTCTCCCGGCAACGGGACCGATGATTGCCGGTTCACTTTTGTTGACGATGTCTAAGAATTGAGAAAGTGCATATTTACTCAACGTGACGTCGTCATTGACCATCACAATCCACTCGTATCCTTGTTCCAATGCCTTCCTCACCCCCACATTCGCCCCTCCTGCATAACCCCGGTTATTCCCTGTGTTATCCACCACAATCACGTCTTTTTTTCCAAGAGTGTCAACTAAACTCCCTAAAGCTTTTTTATTTGGTTTATATGTAACAACGACAAAAGCAATATTCATATCTATTTTTTACCCTGCGTTTTTACTGCCCGCCAACTTTGCGACAATCTGTATGTTATCACCCAAATAATTATCAAATAGAATTGATTTAAACGGAAGAAATATTAAATAAATGAGTTTATTAAATATTTTAAAAACAAATCTCTCTGATGGTGTAAACCATGGTGTTATTGTATCTGTTTTGGCGTCGAGAATCTCAAACCCCATATCTGCTAATAGAAGTTTAAGTGAATATGGAGAAAACAAAATAAAGTGAGACCTCGCACTGAATACCCACCATCTTTTACCTAAAATCCTTGCTGAAAAACCTATTGAATTTGGGGTAGATATTATAAAGATTCCATCTTTTTTTAACTTCCGTACAATGGTCCAAATAAGATGCCGTGGATTAGTTACATGCTCTATAACATCAAAACAGGTTGCAACATCAAAATACCCAGTTGGTATTTCTTTTACACTTTCGTAAAAAGCTATATTTTTTGAAACCAGATATTTTTTAATTACTTCTGATTTATCGTAACCAAAAACTTTATATTTTTTTGAAGATAAAAATTCGACAAACTTACCTTTCCCACAACCAAAATCGATAACGATACTGGCAACTTTGGAAAATTTTTTAATTAATGAAAGTCTCATTTCCTCAGTACGAATATCTTTTGATTCCTGACTACCGACTATAAAAGAGGAAGCGTGTTCCTCAAGTACTTTTTGAACTCTTCTTTCATTTGGCAAACTTTCGGCGATGTATGTTCTACATTTTTCGCACCTTCGGTAACCATCTATCAAAGTAAATTGAACTTTGTTACAGACTAAACAGTGAATTATGTCCGACATATTTCAATTATCTTACTATATCTATCGAAAAAAAGTGATATTCCTACTTGACCGGTCGATTTAAATGTATTATTTATAGAACAATGCCCTTAAAGAGATTTTCTTTTTTAACTTTAATCCTTTTTACACTTCCGTTTACGTTGCTTTTAAAACCTGCTGTAGCAGTAACCGGTTTTGTTAAATACCTGAACAATCCAATATTCTTACCAGGTCCTTTAGGAAGTTGGGATGGTCGATATGTAGCATCCCCTTCTCTTCTTAAACGTGATGGTATCTATAAAATGTGGTATCAAGCCAATGAAGGAAGTGGCGTTTGGAAAATTGGCTACGCATCATCAAGTGACGGTATCACTGGTTGGTTAAGATTAAATCACCCAGTTATTAGCGTAGGTTCATCCGACGGATGGGAAGCGCTTATCAGTGACCCTCGAGTGCTTTATAATTCCACAAATAATATTTATCAAATGTGGTATTCATCCATAAACTCTTATTGGCTTTCAGGACCAGATAGATTTCGACTAAGATTTGCGACCTCTACGGATGGTATTAATTGGACAAAAACTGATGGTTGGATATTTACTGGATCCTCAGGTATGTGGGATAGCGGCGGCATTAATCGAGGCAACTCGATCATTTATAAAGATGGAATATATCATATGTGGTATGCAGGCACGAACAATGATAACCTTGTTACGTACCCGTTTTGGAGAATAGGATATGCTACATCATCAAATGGTGTTAACTGGACGAAACAAAATGGGGGCAACCCTGTAATTAATCCGACTATGTGGTGGGAGCTTAATAATGTAAGTTACCCGACGGTTCTCTTGGAGGACGGATTATACAAAATGTGGTATACAGCGGGAGAAGGAGAGGCTCCAACTGATATAGTATATGCTTATTCAGAAGATGGTATAAACTGGATAAAACCTGCTAGCGAAAATCCTGTACTCACTCGAACCTCTGGATCGTTTGATAGTATACGCTTCACTCTAAGTGATATTCTCAAAGAATCTGATCATTATCGACTATACTTCTCCGGGTACAATGGAAGTAATTGGGCAGTGGGGTTAGCCACTAATCCCGCAATTGAGGTTGTGGCGACGCCCACTCCCACCTCAACGCCCACCCCAACACCAATTCCAGCAGATAAGGTTGTGATTATTCCCGGATTCGGAGGGAGTTGGAATGCAGCAAGTTTGCTCAGTTGCGGTTTTCTTGATAATGGTGAATGGGTACTTAATCCCTTGGCCGCTGGCGCCTACAATCCGATCCTCAATGCAATTACCACTTCGGGATATACACCTTTACCTTTTTACTATGATTGGCGAAAAGATGTCATTGATAATATCCCCAAATTAAGTAATTGGATAAATACGAATACCACGGTTGAGGATGAAAGATTTCATCTAGTTGGCCACAGCATGGGAGGACTGGTTGGTCGAGCTTATTTAGAAAATCAACAGACTAATAACAGATTGGAGAGATTCATGACCGTCGGCTCTCCCCACCAAGGCACAGCATTTGCTTATCCTCTCTGGGCGGCGGGGGATGTCTCTAAAGAAGATTTGCTCTTCAGATTTGCTGCTACTTTTCTCCTCAAAGAGTGTGGTGGTTTGGGCGGTGATGACGGAGCGACCATGCGGACTCAGGCTCCGTCACTAAGAAATCTTTTGCCAACCGTCGATTACCTCATGAGTAAATCTGGTGATCCGATTCCAATCGCATCCATGCATGACATTAATAAAAATAACTGGTTACCAAACACGTATCTTCCCGAGGATTTCTTTGGAGTCACCATCGGAAGTTTAGCCGGAAATGGTTTTAATACACTCAGAAATATTATCGTCAAAGATCCTTCCAAACATGATATCAAGCTGGAGAATTGGCTTGACGGCAAATTGTTCAAAACAGTCGAAGACTCAACCGGTGATGGCAGGATTATGACATCAAGTAGTCTTATTCCCGGAGCTTACAAAAAGGTAGTAAACCTCGATCATGGTGGCTTAATTAACTCGGCTGAGGGGATCGGTGAAATTTTCAATTTTCTTGACATTCCTATTCCAGCAACTTTAATGGCAGACTCTATTACTCCCAGCTCCGCCCTTACCATCATTGGCTATCCGGCTATTTTTTGGGTGGTCGATCCTCAAAGTAAAACGGTTAAAGATTCAGATGGGCTTGTCGGTATAGTCAATCCCAAAAGTGGCAACTATCAATTACGTCTCATCCCTAAAAGTAACGAAACAACGGTCATTATCGGTCAATTTTTGGCTAACGGAAAAAATCTGTGGAAAAAATACAAACTCAAAAATATTTTGCCCAAGTTTTTAACCATCTCCTTCGATCCAACGACCCCTCTCGACGAACCGATTCAATAACATTTTCTATCATTTCTCTATATATCCATCCTTCTCCAGTGAAGGGTCGAGGTCGAGGTAGAAGTTTCGTTCCCAGGCGTGATACTTAAGCTCTTCCATTAATTTTTGTGATAATTTTCGCCCATCAGAAACAGATACGTTTGCTTCAACATTTTTGACTTTTCTCGTTCCCGGAATTACTACAGAAACTTCATCCCAGGATAATAAATATCGAAGAGCTAACTCCGGCAATGTTTTTGCTTCCGTTCCCAACAATTTTTCTAACTCTCTTATTCTTGGCATATACTCTTGCAGTCTCGCTTTGCTAAAATAGTGTGGTCTCATTTCGTCAGTAAACACCGTATCCAGTGTTAATTTCCCGGACAGTCCTCCTTCATCAAGCGGAACTCTTGTAATGAGACCTATATTGTGTGTTTTTACATATGGGAGAAGTTTCTCGGTCGGTTTTTGATGGAAAATATTAAATATGCATTGAATAGATGAAATGAGTCCAGTGTCGAGTGTTTTGAGACAATTGCTTGGTTGGTAATCATTCATTGAAATCCCCCAATGTTTCACTTTTCCCGACTGCGTAATTTTCTTAATTGTATTTTTCCATCCGTCCTCTTTGGCAAAATCGTCCTGCCACACATGGAATTGCATGAGATCAATTGAATCCACTCCCAAACTTTGCAGCGAACTATCCACCATCTCCTCTATATATGAATCCGGGAAAACCTCTGAAATTGGAGTTCCTCGCCATGCCGGCCACTTTCTGTTTTTACCTGGTATTTTTGTAGCAATAATAACTTTATTTCTTGTACCTGATTCTTTAATAAATTTTCCAATTAACTCTTCCGATGTATGCATTTCTTTCGGTGCACTTGATTCATCTGCTCTTCCGTATACCCAGGCAGTGTCAATAAAGTTTCCGCCAAGCTCTACAAATTTATACAGAGCCCTTATGCTTTCGGCTTCATCAGGTGCATCCCAACCCCATGGTTTACCAGCCAGTTGCCACGTCCCCATGCCGACTTCGGACACATTCAGTCCTGTTTTCCCAAGCGTTCGGTATTTCATCCTAATGGCATTATAGGAATTTGAATTATTGTTATCAATATGCGCTCTGCTATAATAAATTTATGAAAGCGCCGGAGGGGGAAGGTCTTATTCAACTAAACCAAAATGGAAAGAAAAGCATTTATTATGCGCCCAGAAAACGTATGCTCTCAAATGGAGAATCAAGGGTACGACTTTCAAAACAACGGAGTAAGCTCTTCTCGCATTTAATAGCCCATCCCGATGAAATTCTCTCACGCACAGATGTATTTCGATTACTCTTTCCGTCAACCCCACTCCCCGAAAATGAATATGAAGCATTCAAAGTCCTGAAGCTTACCACAGGAATCATAACTCAATTGCGAAATAAATTAAAATCTGTTGATCCAACCCTCGCGGAGAGTGTTAAAACAATTAAAGGAGTGGGAATTACCTACGTCCCGCAGGCTAAGTAGCGGGAAAAGGGTGGAAGCGGCGGACTTTTATTAGAAAGACAGAGAAGGTTCGCATACTTCTAATGTTAAGCAGAGGGAGGGTTGCCGGGGGGAGGTTCGGCAGGTTCAGGAAGAGGATTTCCCAAAATCTGCATCCCTGCCACTAATTTTGCTTCCAAATTTAGTATATCTTCTATGTACTGGCTTTCAATAATTTGAGATGAACCCTCAGGAAGTTGTCCCCGTTGCTCAGCAATGCGAGCAAGGGCAAAAATCATTTTTTCACTTAACATAACCGATAAAAGCGTTTGATCTCTTAAGTCTCTTGGAACTCTACCCGTAATTAACGAAACAACTTGTTCAAACAGTCCGCCTGAAATTTCGATGCGTTGTTTGCCATTCTCTTCGTCGAAAAAACGTACGGCGCTTCCATTCTCACCTTCAAAAATTTCTGGTGAGAGGATTATAGTTGTATCTTGTCCCACATCTAATGGTACGTCATACCGTTTTGACACCTCGTTAAGTTGGAGGGTGACTATCCGAACCGAATACCCTCTCATCTGATTTTCAAACGTAAAATGCTCCAAATTTAAAATTTCTCCTGGTTCTATTTGATGAATACCGGCTGAGGGGATTTGTTCTGGCTTAGGGGTCATTGAAGGAATCGGCAGAGCGGGAGTAAACCTAGAGGGTGTATCAATAATTTCAGGTTGTTGTGTTGCTCGAACAGGATTACACGAACCAAGGAATAAACTGCTCAGTATAATAATTTCAGGACCGGGTCGTCTCATATTGGGAACGGGCGGAAGCGGCGGACTTTTATTGCTACACGGCGTCCGTCTTGATCCTTTTTCAAAATCTTCATGGGTCCGGCTATCGGTGTCCGCCTTGCATCCAATGAAATAACATCTTCAGTAGTTGCATCCCCTTCGCTCTCCGGAGTTATTTGCATACCATAGGATTCGTGCCGGATAAGGTCACGTAATCCCCAAACAGATCCTTTGGGCACTTCAAGGATGACAACCCGTCCTCCATTTTTGATCTTCACATTCACACAATCAACGGTATGTGCAACTCCGTCATAAAGCGCTTCAATATTTGGCATATGCGCTATTTTGTCAAGGAAACAATAATTTGTCAAATACTGGTGGGCTAAAGTATAATAGCGTCAATTATGAATCGCATCGAGATTAATCGAGAACGATTAGGCGTAGAAACCTACCTGAAATTGCTCGACAGGAAAAATAAATATGTTTCCTATGACATACTCAACCATGAATTGCTGGTCAATAAAAACGTAATCGCGCGGTTATTCCCTCTTGATCACTCATTTTTTTTAAAATTGCTCATAAATCCAAACTCTATTCAAACATACGAAGTCCTACTCGAGGCATTATTTTTTAAAAATGGTGACACTTTAAAAAACAGTAATAAATTTGTTAAAGAAGCTATGATAAGTGCTTTTCGTCAATGTGCTTCTCGGGTTCGTTCAAACCTTCGATTCGCGGATACTTCTCTTCCTGCAATAGTTCAGACTATTCGTGAAACCGGGTACATATATATAGCGCACCCTTCCATTCAACGGACTTCCAAATAGAAAACGCGCTTGAGGTCAAACGTAATTTCGCAAGCGCGCTTTATGAATTGGTTTTCACATTAGCTTGGCATCGGCGCAGATGGTGGCGTTCCACCAACTGGCGGACTTGCCTCCATTCCCAATGCTCTCATCACATCGTCGGCGCTGTTGTATGTCCCATCCGGCAGTTTCGATTCAAATTCTGCTTTATCTTCCGGAGTAAAATCGCTTAAAGCATTACAAGCCGCAACCAGTTCTGCTTTTGTCGCCGGCCATTTACCGATATGTGTCTTTAGATGATCAGTGACGCCAGGTACGTTTTGCATTTCGTATCACCTCGCCTTCATAAAAAACAGTTTACGTATATTACCTCACAATTTACTTCTTTTGTCTAGATACTAAATGTTTTTTTGATCTGCTCAAATGAGGAAACGATGATTACACCGGTAAAATTGTGCGTTTTGGTAAACGCATTCGGAACAACGACAACAGGCATACCCGCGGCTGCTGCCGCCTTAACGCCATTTTCTGAATCCTCAATCACTAGACAGCGATTGGGAGGAACTTTAAGAAGTTGTGAAACTTTTAAATAAATATCTGGAGCTGGTTTCCGTTTACCGCCAACATCATCAAGAGTTACAATCACTCGGAAAAAATTACTTACTCCCAGTGTCGTAAGATTTTTCATTGCTTCATTCTTGTAGACCGCTGTTCCATCTGCAAGCGGAATATGTTTTCCGTAAAGAAATTTGACTAGCGATATCGCTGGTTTGACAGAAAGAATTCCCTCTTTCTCCTGCAACTGTCTATATATTTGAAGTTTTCGCCGTGACACGCATGATAAAAATTCTTTGTTATTCTTTTTATCAGGAAAACAATCCGCGTAAAACAGTAAGGGGTCGCGAGAAATCCCATGCGTACTATAAAATTCTTTGGTTAATGTTCCTCCATTTTCTTCTATTGCCATTTTATGCGCACGGAAATGTTGAGATTCGGAATCAACCAGCACCCCATCCATATCAAAAATAACTGCTTTTATTTTAGGAATGAGAGTATCAAGAATGGTTGAATTATAGTTTGCCATAGGATCTACTTACTTTTACTTTCGACAATAAAACTATTCCTATGACCATAAGTACTACCTCTGTAATCCCTGCAATTCTATATCTGAATCCTCCAGTTACTGCAAGCCATGTGACGATCACTCCCCAAATCGTCGGTCCAATAATTGATGCGAAGCGCTCAAATGTTGAGTAAAACCCAAAGTATTCTCCCAATCGCGCAGGGGGCGCAATTCGAATGAGCATCGCTCTCGTCAGACTGTAAAATCCGCCCCATCCTATCCCTGCAAAAATTAAGGTTACCAGCAACACGGAAAAGTTTGACCCCAAAAGTGCAACGGTAAAGGATCCAGTAAGCATCAACGCCATAAAAAGTAAGCTTCGCTTCATCCCAAACCGACCAGCGACTTTTCCAAGCAGCGCGCCAATTAATCCCGCACAGACATACATTAAAGAGATGGCGATAAGTTTTTGCACGTCGCTCATGCGGTAGAGTTCATTCATGACGAGAGCAAAATACAGCGAGATTGTGAGAAGCGCGTCAGATACAAAACTAAATCCCAAAAGAAACACTCCAACATTTCTTTCTTTCTTAAAAAGCATTCGAATTCACCG
>Ga0209541_10009614_pt1 | contig 15631 bp, 18 predicted proteins | sample RifCSPlowO2_01_FD_184027 | JGI IMG/M metagenome (GOLD analysis project Ga0209541, IMG submission 184027) | Groundwater microbial communities from Rifle, Colorado - Rifle CSP2_plank lowO2_0.1 (SPAdes) (version 2) | ecosystem: Environmental > Aquatic > Deep subsurface > Groundwater | place...
GACCGAGAGAAATCATTGGCTTTAGAAGTCCGATAGAGTATTATCAAAGTCTAACGAGTGTCCTACTTGAGGGGTAGCGGGAGGAATGCTAACCTACTTATATTATAACATAGCTAATATCAAAAAGTCAAGTCAAATTTAAGTTAATTCAGCGATTATTTTCTTTATATTTTTATCGAAAATCCATATATCGCGTATTTTGGCTCGCATTTCTTGATGTTGTGGGTAACCATAATCAACTGCCCCGTTCAATAAATCTGAGAATTCTACATTTAAAAGTACTGTGAGCGATTCTTTTATATCGTTGTATTTTTCTTTTGTAATACCTTTTTCCATCATTTCTTCATAAAATACATGGGAAGTATAGAAGTGGAAAAGCTCATGCATAATAGTTCTATTGGGATGCTGACTCTGTATGTAAACAAAGAAATAGTTCTCTTTAGTATTGTAGGAACAACGTTCATTGGTAGTTAGATATGCAGTAACTTTTTCATAGGGATATTTTATACCAAATATCTTTTCAGTTCTTTCGATAAATCTATCATGGATAGACTGCCAACTACTTTCAATATCAACAAGGATGAATGATATGTCGAGATTTGTTGTATATTTTTTAATAAAATCTTCTATTAAATTAGGCTTGAAATTCTGGCCATACTTTTCAATATAGAGTTTATGAAAAGATGTATGTTCCTTATTATTTACCGATTTGAGCGTCGTTATGAAGTTCTCAACATCTTTACCAATATCGTAAACAAAATCTATTTTCATCTTACGGATTCAGGCGTTTGACGTCGCGAGGGAGATAGGTGGCTTCTCGGACGTTAGGAAGGTTGAGAATCTTCATGATGAAGCGGCCTGGGCCAATACCAGCGCCACCGTGTGGCGGACAGCCGTAACGGAAGAAATTTAAATAATCCTTAAGTGGCTCGAGATCCATCTTTTTCTCTTTGGCTTGTTTCTCTAGAATTTCTGGCCTGTGTTCTCGTTGAGCAAGAGTGGTCACTTCAATACCACGATACAAGAGATCCGCCCTTCGACTACGCTCAGGGTCATTTTCTAATGACATATGATAGAAAGCACTTTTCGACTTGTGATATTCGGTAATGAAAACAAACTCGTGATTATATTCTTTAAGAACATGTTCTGAAATAGCACGTTCTTCTTCTGGCGAGAGATCGTGTTCTTCTGAAGATTCAATACCAATGCCTGCTAGAATTTTCTTCGCCTCAAGTATGGTGATTCTAGTAAATGGCTGGGCCGGCACTTTTATATTCAGATCTGGAAACTTTTCTAAAAGCTGTTTGAAGCCAGCAATAATCATCCCCTCTTCCGCATCCATGATATCGTTGTGATCTTTTATATAGGAGATCTCGAAGTCCCAACCAGTAAACTCCGTCATGTGTCTAGTAGTAAAAGATTCTTCCGCCCGAAACACGGGAGACACCATGAAAACTTTTTCGAAACCGGCCGCCATAGCCATCTGTTTATAAAACTGTGGAGATTGCGCGAGATATGCCTTTCTATCAAAATAATTAACCTCGAAAACCTGTGCTCCGCTTTCAGATGGAGTCGACATAAAAGCCGGAGGATAAAGTTGGATAAAGTTATTCTCATCCCAGTATTTGCGCCAACCCTTTTCAAACTCTGTCCAGACTTTAAATATTTTCGCTTTCTCTGGTTTTCTCAAATCAAGCCAACGGTAATCAAATCTAGTAGGTGCTTCTGTATCTTCATCAGAACCCTTAACTACCACAGGGATGGGTAGCTCCGCTTCTGCTTTAGATAAGACTTCTATCTTCTCAGGATGCATCTCGGAGCCTCCAGGAGCCTGTGGAGCATCTTTCATCTCCCCTGTCGCCCGTATCACAGATTCGAGAGTCAAGTTCTTCGCAGTCTCAAATTCTGGGTTATCTGCCATAACCACAACCTGAGTCAGCCCAGTCATATTACGAACAACAATAAAGATAATTTTTGATTGAATTCTCAGCGCGTGAACAAATCCTTGTATCATATTAGTCATTATGGATTAACCCGACTTTCTTGCGGACTTCTATCATTTTCTCATGCACAATTTTTCTCATTTTTTTTCCTCCTTCAGCAATAATTTTCTCTACCTCTTTGTCTGACCACTCTGCCCGTCTGGCTACTAAGGGATGGATAAAATCTTTGAGATCTTTGATCAACTCGAGTTTAAGCTCTTTGTAACTCCCCTTCTTTTCTTCGTATAATTTCTTTAATTCTGACTCAGGCTTAATGAGCTTATGGATTTCGTAGACATTCTTTGGTATATCTTGTCCCGAATCAGTGACAATACTCATCACCGCTTTCTCAATTTCTACATCACTAGCAAAGAGCGGAATAGTATTGTTATAACCTTTACTCATCTTCTGTCCGTCAATACCAGGCACGGTAGCCACATCTTCCAAGATTAAAGGTTCTGGAATTCTAAAAGTTTCTCCATATATTCTGTTAAATTTTTCTGCAATATCGCGAGCAATCTCTATATGTTGTTTCTGATCCTTCCCCACCGGCACCACATCTGCATCATGAACCAAAATATCTGCCGCCATTAACACCGGGTAATCGAAGAGGCCAACATTCGGTTCTTTGCCATTAGCCACAGCGTCCTTATAAGCATGAGAGCGCTCTAAATAAGGAACGGTTATAAGACAATTGAAGATCCATGCAAGTTCCGTCACATGAGGCACATCTGACTGATAGTAAATAGTGGTTTTCTCCGGATCTAGGCCAATGCCTAAGAAATCCTTTACCACCTCCTTCGTAGTACTCACAAGTTCAGCTTGATCCTGGACTGTAGTGAGAGCGTGTAGGTTGGCTATGAAAATCCTCGACTCATAAGAATCTTGTAGATCCACAAACTGCTTCATAGCCCCGAAGTAGTTGCCAATATGCGGCCTCCCAGTCGGCTTAACCCCTGAAACTAGTATTTTCCTTGCTGACATACCCCCTATAGTACCAATTTCTAGTTACTTAATACACTTCTGCCCTTAAATACTTTTTGAATGAGTCTAGCCAATCCAAAAGCGATTAAACCAAGAATAATAGGGAGATAGATATGTCGGAGATCTCCAGAGGCGAAGAATAGAAAAGGCGGAACTAACAACCAGCCGGTCCATTTATTTCTATTTCCAAATCCGAATGATTGAAAAAGTAGGGTTGTAAAGAAAATATAAGCAAAAGGAATACCTGCAATCACAACTAGTCCTTCTTCAGAAATTGGAAAAAATGATCTGTCATATAATGGAGAAAAAGTATTATATACATAACCAAAATATTCAGCAGTAAAATAACTCAAAACTAGAACCACAATGAGCAATACTAAGTTTTTAATAAAGTTACTCATAAGTTAGTTATTGTCTATTAAATATTTTAAATCTTCTTTTAGTAAGTCATAAGCTTCGCTATTTATTTTACCCTTTTTCAGGAGTAGATCCAATTCTTTTTCTAACAACTTCAGAAGGATTTTATCTACTTTTGGCTCAAATTTACCATTTCTCTTCTTCTCAAACTTTATAATAAGCTTGGCTTGCTGTATGAGACTATCCCTCACCTTCTTGTCAGTAATCCAGCCTAGATCATATGCGCCGTTAATATCCGCGATTATGACATCTAAGGTAACCTCCCTTTCAGATTCTAGATTCTCTGGGTCGGAGTTGTCTATATCTACACTTAAGTTTGTAACCTGATTTGGAGCCGTAATGCCGGTAACCTCTGCTGTGGTAGCAAATGCGTCTGTAATATAGCTTGTCAAAACTTCATACTTCCCACCACTACCCATACCTTGAAGCTCAATCTTATACTCACCATCTAGTGGATTGAGGATGGTTATATATTCGTCATTTGTTTTATATCCAGAGTAGAATGCGAACGGTATTTCGTTATATTCTCCTCCAGTCTGAAAGTTTTTCCCCATTCTATTACCGTCTGGATCAGTAACAACAAAATCAATAGGTGAAAGAAGTTGCAGCAACAGAATAGTAGGACTAATATTAAATCCATTATCAATATTTGATACAGAGGTATCCCCTGTTAAGATATTAAAGACTCTATTTTCTGAAACTGTTGGGATTCTATTGTGAGATGCTGAGATTAATTCGCTTACTACTCCATGCATAAATGAGCTTAGATTTGGTACAGTATTATCGCCTACCCCCCTTTCTAAGCCACTATCTCCTATTAAAGCCCCGAATCCTTCTGGCTCTCCATGTTCCCAAAATAGTGAGTTTGTGGTAGTTATAACTCTTATTCTTTCAATTGTTTCATTACCAACTGAACCAACAATATTTGTAATATTTACACCAGAATTAAGAAGAGTAGAAATATTATTATTCATATTCTCAAGAAAGGTGTTCCTTGGATAACCACTTGGGTATTCTCTTAATGAACTGAGGCCTCTGTCTTTAATGTAATCAAAAATGGGTAGTAATTCTTGTAGAGAAAGAATTGGTTTGTTCCTAATATAGTCAAAAACAGTCAAGTAACCGTTTCTCAATGCCTGAGCTACAAAAAATGATTCTCTTAATACACTATTGAAGTCAGGAGCAAATTTTCCTGCTTCCCATTGTAAATAGGCAGTAGGTGCGCCTTGATGTGGAACTCCTAAGAATACAAGCCGATCAATATCATCGTCATAGTCGACTGATTGAATGTAAGATCGTGCAACTAGCCCTCCCATCGAGTGTGCCACTATATCAACCTTATTACACCCACAAATCGCCTTTACTACGGCAATTTTTACATCAAGTAAGTGTGCAGTGGAAACATTAGAATTCCTCCATTCATAAGGGAAGGTGAAGAGATCAACCCCTTCTTCGTACCCATTAGCTATCAGTGTAGCAATTAGGTCATCGTAAGTATGCAAGATTGGATCAATGACAAGTTGACCATTTTTATACGCACTTCCCATAATCCCTGGAATAATGACAACCGGGGTAATTTCTGGCCCCTCATCATTTATTGTGAATCGGATTGTTTCAATGAAAAACGCTTCATCAAAAGCATAAACTACCTGTCCAAAAATAGACGCGAACCAACTTTTATACCAAGGGGCTTTTGTGGGGAACGAGTTTTCGTCAAGATAAAAATCAAATTCGTATTCGCCAGCTTTCTCCCAAGCGAGTTCGTCAATACCAGATTCTCCTCCGACATCAGTTATTAACTCTCTCTGTGATGTCACAGGATCAATAAAATAAAGAGTGCCTACTGCGCCAAATTCTGCTAAATCAGAAGTAGCTATAATCTCCTTCTCCTCACCAAAAGGAACCTCATATTCACCTCCATCTTCTATAATTAACTCATAAACAACGGTTGACGTTGTGTAATCGATGGTAGTCCAGATAAGTCTTGACGAAGCTGCATAAACCTGTTGAGAAATAAAGCCCGAAAAGAGAATAGCTATTATGGCAGAAGGCAATGATAGCTTCTTCATGAAGGTACTTTAGCATGGGTCAAATAAAAAGCAAAAATCACCTATTCTCTTATTCGTACGAATAAGTATATACCAAGTACCCACAGATATAGTTAGGGTGTGATTAAAGGAAGAAATTGAAAAATATATAAGCAAAAATAATGAGGACAAATAAAGAGGTTACGGAACCTATTGATATGCGGAATCGTGATTTATCGAGCTTACCCTCCCTTTCCAAGCAAGTCATCACTATAATAAAAGTCCCAAATGTAAGAATACCAAGAGAGCTTAAAGATTTGAAAATTATATCTTTATCCCTGATAACTTCCCAAATAGCTAATATACCTGTAAATGCAAGTAGGGACACCGAAGCAATAAGTATCGTTAGAGTAATTACACGTACAGATTTCCACATGGGATTTGGGGTGTCCAAGACTACAGCATTATCACTAGTAGAACGGCCTTCGAGCAACCTACCTGCAACCATTATAATAATCGCAACGAGAGCGAGCATGCCCAATGTTTGAAAGGACTTCTCAATCACGTCTTTATCAAAAATTTCCCAAATACCCATCACTGCTATTATTGATAAAACTGAAGTGGCACCTATCAGAAATAATGCTGCCCACTCTTGTATTATTTTCATATCTTTAGTATAATAACTAATTAATATTCTCTTATCCACACGACCTCTTCACTCTAACATTCTCAAGAGTGTTGGAGTGATTTAATAAAGATGGCGAAGGTTTTGCCATATGGGGAGAGTGTATGCTCTACTGTTCTCCCTACATATCGTTTATTAACAAGACCAGCTTGGACCAGACGTCTAGTATGTTCAGACGCCGTTTTCTCATTCATTCTAAGTAACTCAACAATTTCTTCCAAAGTAAGTGCTTTTTTCTCATTAAGAAGCAGGATCATCTCAATACGCCAGTGATTGGCGACACCTTTTAAATACCTTTCCAATTGCTTTGCTGTCTTAATGTCTTTTCTCATGAATATAGCATACAATACTCCAACACTCTTGAGAATGTTGGAGTATTGATACTAATGTTTTTTCTGATTTTTTATGGTAGATATTTTTCCACCAACCGCACGGATAAAATTTCGATGCATGTCGTTAAGTTCATCAGAAGAAATTATGGAAAAAATATTATCCGCTGTTTCTGACATCTCACGGAAATCGATATCTTTTTTAAGCACCTCCGGATGCACCTGAAAAGTCTGCTTGTTCCAACCTAGAAGATAAAGGCCTGATAATGAGCGCACACGTGAAAGGGCCACATAGCCCTGACCAAATTCGAAAACATCGGTGAGATCCATAGCTGCCGCATCAAGACTCATACCCTGACTTTTGTGCACAGTAATAGCCCACGCAAGCCGCAAAGGTATTTGAGTAATACGTGCCCTGACAATACCGTTCTCCTCGACAGTCCAATCCATTGACTCCGCTACAATATTTTTCCCACTTTTTGTACACACTGTCGGAAATCCATAAGAATTTAATTCCTTGATTTCCCCTAAGGTACCGTTAACAAATCCGGCTTTTGGATTATTTTTGGTAAACATTACTTTAGCACCAACCTTAAGAGTCAGAACTTCTGGCGAGAGACAACCCTTTTTGAGTGCGGTAACAAGAAGTGGCACCCCTTGATCCGTCATTTCAAAAACTTGTTCTCCCTCGAAAAGTTTTGCCAACTCTTCATCATTAACTCTGTCTACATCCTCATTGTGTGAGAAAAGGCGTGGAATGCCATTCGGTATTTTTTCGTGTGTTATCTTCCTCTTTTCTATATGAACATGGTGCGAATTATCATAACTATTGCTACGGATTGCAGAGAGTACTGAAAGAAAATTGCTATCTTCCTGACGATGTTGCTCGGTTAAATAACAGACGATAAAATTGGTCTTATGCCAACATGGCGCATCATAGGCAAAGCGTTGTATCGCCTCCTCCATTAAAACTTTTTGAGGATTAGTATTATAACTACGTACTATTGGTGGCAACTGGAAAAAATCCCCTACTAGGACTATCTGCAGCCCACCAAAAGATTGGTTATCTTGTTTGATTTCTCGACAAACCGCCTCCACCATAGCTAGAGTACCCGGACCCAGCATGGAAACTTCGTCTATTATTAAAACTTTAGTCTTGCTTATCCGTTTCGCAATTCGTTCATTTGAAGCAATATGATCTAGTTCATATTGATCGAGCTTACGCTTGATACCAATACCACTCCACGAATGAACTGTCATGCCACCAATATGCGTCGCGGCAATACCAGTGGAAGCAGTAATGGCTGGTTCAACACCTTGAGCACGTAAGTACGAGACGTATTGATTTACTAAATGTGTTTTCCCTGATCCAGGTTCTCCTGTGAGAAAGACGTTTGCTCCGGTTTTTAATATTTCAAGCGCTTGCTTCTGAATCATCAGAACAGTATATCAAAACGGACATCTTTTCTCTGACATGCCCCTAATCGACATACATCTATAACCTGCTACAGCGTGAGTTAGATGTAGGTAATATTAACAAATACGCAAGAATAGTTTTTGCGTAGCCAATTGTGTTAAAATATATCCATGAAAATAATCCTCGTAGCCACCGATTCTAAAGCTAAAAGTATAGTGTTCGTGTCAGATACCGGACAAGTGTTTTCTTTGGAGGAGACAAAGAGCTTGATAAGTGACAAAACATTAGAAGATGTATATATCGTTCGCAGCAAATACGGAGAGTATATCCGCTCTTCTCCAAATAATATCACTGAAGATAACGTCGATGTTCTTTCCATTTACGGACGAGAAATTATTTCATACATAAATCAAACAAAACACGCTGCCAGTACACCGCCAATAAGCAATTATCTGGAACGATACTTAGCCTCTCTGGAAGATGGCAAGCCATTTATTGTTCCTATTGGACAAAATAAGGTCCTTGTCGCAGATATAAAAAGCAAGTTTATTCCTCATATTTCTCTCATTACCACAGCAGCAAAAGAATTCACTGTGGATAGATATCTGCTTGGAGCGATTCTTATTGATGAAATTGCCCGTTTACATCCTTTCGAAAAAATTCTCGATCTCTTGGGTCTCAAAATTCTTGGCAGAAATGTATCGGTCGGTGTGGCACAGGTAAAACTAGAGACAGCCAACAGTCTGATCAAAAGAGGACTGTATAATCCAAATCCCAACGATAAAGAATTGCCGTTTTCAGGAACATTGAGTAATAAGAATCGTGAGCATCTCTACCAGTATGTCATCCAGCCGAAACATAATATTCGTTTTGCAGCAGCATTTATTCGATCTCTCATTGAGGTGTGGGCCACTCACACTGACATCACGAAACGACCCGAAATCATCGCGACTTTCTACTCTATCGGCTACGGTAACCCGAAAGTGAATCCGGTGGCATCTAAAGCAGGTACACAAATTATAGAAGAATTTTATCCATTGGCAAAGAAATGGTTAACCGATATATAACACGATCTAACAAAGTGCGTGTATTCATATGGATAGCGCTCATTATGCTCGGTGCCCCTCTTTTGAGTGTAGCACTTATTCTCGGTCTCTTTTATGCAACGGTACCACTTCACAATCTATCACTCTGGCGTATGGAGCGAGTACTTGCATTATCAATAACACACCCTCTTAATTCAAGTGTTGTTGAGCGTCACTCGTTTCTGGGAACACGTTACACCAATACATCTGAATGTACCTATGTCGCTGGAGAGTTCCGATCGACGTCCCTTTCACGCCAAGAATTATTAACAGTATATAAGGATGTTACGGTCGATATCTTCGGTTTTACTCACACAATGCCAGTGCATGTAGTCATCGCCGAACTCGACGCACCACTATCACTTGATGAGCCTGCGACCAACTGGGTAGTTAACTTCGCACAAAGTATCGGTACAAACATAACTGGCACTACCTACTACCTTGTCTATTTGTACGAAAAAGGTCGTTTTCCATGGGGTGACTACCGTTGTATAGAGTGAGAGTCTGAAACTCGCGGTAATGTGAGTCTGAGCCGTTCGATTAGAATTATCAAGAGAATTAGCAAGGACCGTCCTTGCCAAACACTTGCTAAACAATTTCATCACTCTGACATTCTTGAGATTGTTGGAGTGTTGTAAATTTGATTTAGATTTATGAGACAGGCAACTCGAGGTAGAAAGTGGAGCCTTTGTTCAGACCCTCGGATTCGACCCAGACGCGACCTTTGTGGGCATCGACAATGCCTTTGACAATAGAGAGGCCGAAACCGGTTGAGTTGACGTTGATTTTGGCCGAATCTTTATCCCTACCACCTTTGGTAAAGAGTTTCGCTTTCACCTCATCGGATAAGCCCACTCCAGTATCATGAACAGTAAATAGTATTTTTGAGTTTTTAGTAGATAGTTGGAGGTTGATAGTCCCTTTTTGGGTGTAATTTATAGAATTATCGATAAGATTCTTGACCGCTTCTCTAAGTTGGTTAGCATCCCCTTTCGTATGATAGTCCCCATCTTTGATCTCCACCTCGTACTTGAGTCCTTTGTCCTCGGCCAGAGCCTTCTTCCCTTCAATCTCGCCACTGACTATTTCTTTCATATCTAGAGGTTGCATATCGTAAGTAAATGTCCCTTTCTCAATATCCGATGCTCGTAGAATCTGTTGGACGAAATCCACCCCCTCTTTAATATCCGACTCACCTGCAACAAGCATCTTTTTGGCCGCCTCTGTCACCGGTCCATATTCTGGCCCAGTAAGAAGTTCGGAGAAGATAATACGTGCTTTACCGAAATAACCCTTAATCTGGTGATTGATGAAGTGGATAAGTGTAGCTTGCCCTTCATTGGCCTTCTCGAGTTCCACATTCAATCTCTCAGCCTCCTTGTTGAGACGAACAATTTCTAGGTTCTGCTTATACATCTTTTCCGTCACATCCTTATACTCCTCTGGAGAGATGGGGTTTGTAGCCTCGTTTACCATAAATATGATTACCTCAAACTCGAAGGCACTTCCGAAGAAGAAAGACTGACTAATAAGGATGCGGCAGCGTCCTTACAAACCTCCTTTGATGCCCTACCGAATAGATGTTCATATTGACTGACCAAACTGTTGATGACTGTGGGTGCGTTACCATCAATTGAAACGGCACCGCTTTTCTGGTCAATTATGTGGAGCCCATGAACTTTAGCTGCTTGCGACCAAGCTAAAGGCCCGATTATTAACTCTTGTTCTTTGATTATTTTTACCACAATTTGATCTATCGTAGACATGATAATAGTTCTATATTAAGCACTTTCACTTCTCCGCGTATCGAGCATCATTATCCCCATAGACAATACGAACATGGCTGTAGTAAATAATAAGTCAACCCAATCTGCTGGACGCCAAGTTCCTAACGTAGTCAGATAAGAAAATAGAAAATCAGCACAATATAAGATGACAAAGCCAAAGAGAATAATATAAATAGATTTTTTATAGACGCCACCGAAATAGTTATATGAGAGTCCATAGACTAGTGTCGCTAGAGTTAAAATCAGTACATCGCCTATAGGATAGGCTAGATCAAAGAAAATTTTGAGAAGACCTTGGTCTGATAGATCGATAGCTCCTCCACGAGCGACAACTACAAGAAGGTAGTACGAGATTATTATTACCAGAAGTGGAATGAGAAGAAATATCGCTTTGCCCTTGGGTGAACGTAGACCGTATTTGACTCCAGTGGCTCGAGAGAGATTTATGATCCCTATTATCCAAAGCGGTAGGCTTAATACATATCCTACATCTGCCAATGATGGATAGGGTACTTCTATTTGTAGTAAATAATTATAAATGCCGGAAAAAATATAAGTCCCTAATCCCCAAGAGATCAGACCGAGAGAAAGAAACATAATTGCCCTACCTACCGCACTCTTAAATGAGCCCCATCTTTTGGCGATAAATAAGCCGCCGATACCACCAAGAACTGGTATGAAGCCCAAAAAGAGAACGCCGTATAGGTCAATGATTGTAGAATCAGTGACATTAAATAGATAGACCCAAACCACTACCAACAAGGCAAGAATATAGTCAAGTATTAAGACTTTCTCCACGAAATTTATCTTCATATTTAGTGTCTATACTACCACTTATGTCATTATTATTGTACTATATAATCTTCATTGTCCATATGCATAAAAAAGGTAACCTACCGAGAAGACCTGTATACATTTTGGGCCTTAATTTCGCATATCATGAACTTGCAGCCTGTCTTGTGAAAGACGGCAAGCTCGTCGCAGTTGTGGAGGAAGAAAGATTCAATCGCATAAAAAGAGGGAAAAAGGCACTTGTAAGTAACCCTGACACCCTGCCAAAGCAGGCTATCAATTACTGTCTTCGTGTTGTAGGAATTACCTTCAAAGATATTGCCCATATTGGGCTTGCCTTCGCACCCGAAGATCGTTTAAAAAATATTAACTCAGATAAGTATTTTACTGATGGGGATTGGGGTAGCGAAAAAGGAGAGAAGTTGTTCTATAAAAAAATAAAGCATGTGCCTTCTCTTCTAAGTAGGATGGCCGGGAGAAATATGAAGAAGAGGGCAATTTGGATTCCTCACCATATCTGCCATGCAAGTAGCTCCTTCTTTGTTTCTCCATTCAATGAATCAGCCATTATATCTGTCGATGGTATTGGAGAGTTTTCATCAACATGGATGGGAATCGGGCAAGATAATCATTTAAAAGTCGCTAGAGAGATTAGTTACCCTAATTCTTTAGGTTTTCTATGGGAAAAGTTTAGTAAGTATTTAGGATTTACAGAATATGATTCGTCAAAAGTAATGGGACTTGCTGCTTATGGTAAATCGAACAGATTTCATGAGAAATTCCAAGCTATAGTTAAATTTCTTCCAAGTGGAGAATTCTCAATTGATAACAATATAATGCGTTTCCGTATAAATGATTTCAGTCAGTTAGAGAACTTGTTTGGTGTTAAGAAGATTAATACCCCAGCCGAGATAAAGAGAGACCAAGAAGATATAGCAGCAGGACTACAGAAAATTACTGATGATGTCATTCTGCATCTGGCTAAGTTTATCCGGAAAGAAACAGGGTCTAAAAATTTATGTTTAGCTGGGGGGGTGGCATTAAATTGCGTTTCGAATCAAATACTGATGAACAGTTCGCTATTTGAAAACATTTATATACAACCAGCTGCCAACGACGCTGGTACAGCTCTAGGTGCTGCATATTATATTTGGAATCAAGTACTCGGAGGTAAGAGATCTTTCGTTATGGAACACGCATACTGGGGCCCGGAATATAGTGACAAAGATATTCGAAAAACTCTAGACCATGAAGGACTGAAATATAAGAAAGATAAAAACCTAGTTCATGATGTGGCAGCACGCATAGCAGAGGGAAAGATTGTGGGATGGTTCCAAGGTAGGAATGAGTGGGGACCTCGTGCCTTAGGTAACCGATCTCTTCTCGCTGACCCTCGATCTCCAAAAATGAAAAGTATTCTTAACAAACGCATAAAGAAACGTGAGTCGTTTAGGCCTTTTGCACCAAGCGTTTTGAGTGAGCAAGTACACAATTGGTTTGACATTTCTCCTGACTGCAAATCTATTTCTACTGAGTTTATGGAGATAAACTTCGACGTCAAGAAAGATAAGCGCAAGAAAATCCCTGCAATTACACACAAGGATAGTACAAGTAGGATACAGTCAGTAAATAAGAATACGAACCCTCTGTATCATAAATTAATTAGTAGTTTCTACAAACAGACTGGGGTACCGCTTATATTAAATACTTCATTCAATGATAACGAACCAATCGTTTGTTCACCGGAAGATGCAATAAAAACTTTCATGAGAACTCAGATGGACTATCTGGTAATTGGTAATTATCTAGTAAGTAAAAAAATAGTTCCGAAGATTAGAGTACAAAAATACATAAAGCTACGGAGCAAACCCATTCATTATTCCCGGGCTGCTTAATAGAAGCGGATATTGCCTCTAATAGGCTGGGACTAAGTTTTTTACTTGAGATTTTAGTCCTCGAGCTAAACATCTCTACTGCCAGACGTTTAGCTATCTTGCTTGCTTCTTTCTTGTTTCTGGCATTTCCGTGATATTCAGAAATATAACCAAACCTAGATGGCCTCTTATCTCTAACTACTCCCACTGCGGCAGATGCAATTTCTCCGGTAATATTAGTATCCTGCTTTGCCATAATACAGAAGACTATCTCTCCAGGTGTAAGCATATCGAGGCCCTTCTTTGAAGAAATAATTTTACAACCCGCAGGTAAAATGCTAGAAACTGCTACAAGATTGTGAGTAAGAGGACCGGCATTTAATAGCGCTCTATCAAATGCTTGTAATCTATCTTTATGCTTACCTGTACCAGAGACAAAAAAGGCGTATTTCGGAAGAAGTGATTTATTCGGCATGATTTATCGCGATTTTTTAAACACTGGGTGAATAAATAATAAATATACCATAGATAGGTCGAGAGTAAAAAAGATTGAGGGAGGAGCTACATCGGCAAATGTTTGATTAGTTATAGCAACCATAGCAAGAAAGCTGGATATGAGAAAGATGGCCCACCCCTTCTTACTTTCATGAGTTGGGTTCTCTAATGTAGAAACCCAGGTTGGCCACATTCCTATTACAATTACGAGGAGACTTAAAGCTATACCTATATTTGATTCTCCTGAAAATACCCACAAAAGAATGGCTAATATAGACAAAGTGAGGCAAACCTTATCTTGCCTATTCCATCCTGATTTTCCGAATTTTAAAGCCAAGATAAAAGTGATGGTCGCACTTATAACTGCGCCGACCAATAAGCCATTTATAGTACTATTGGCCAGCATTCCTGCCAGAATAACGCCATCAGATATTGCCCAAACGAGCCAAGTTACCTTTTGAGGCTTTGTCTCACCACGAAGAATAGCTTTCCAATAAGGATAAAAAGCGTATAAAAATACTATTCCGGAAAGTATAGAGAAAAAAGATTTTATATCCATAAATTCTACTTGATAAACCCTCCGGCTTGGTGATTAATGGTTTTTATAAATTACTTATTAATAAAACTGTAGAGAATCTCTACAGGTATCGACATGTCCTCTAAGCATTCCTTCCTCATAGCCTTATGTTTTCTATTTAACTCTCTATTCATGTTAGTTGGAGTGATTGGTACAGATGATAAACCTAAAGAATACCATTGATTGTTAATTTCGAAACAGATAAAAGCCTCGAACAATACCCCTTCCTCCACAAGTGTCTCGAGCGCTTCTTTACTATATTTTGTACGTAAAAGCTCACACCAATCTCTCCAGATATCGAGTTTATCTTTTTTTATTTTTTTAAATACAAACTGCATAATAATATTAATAAATGGTAGAGCCCAGCCATCTACGACTGGGCTCTTTGTCAAGACGATTGTCGACGGTGTTCATACCACGAGCATCAGTTCCTCAGACTGCACGTGATGTGGTCGATCACAACAGACAATACAGATCGAGGCATTTTGCGGCCACCACTTCGGGTCAGGCTCACCGAAGATCTCTCGGTACAGAGGCAGGGTGTTCTCTTTGTAGGGTTCACAGAGACGGGCTCGCGCCTCAGCGGTTGTGGCCGGCACGTGATGGATATACCGACCACCAAGGGTATGGCACATCCTCGTGTAGTCGTGAGTGAACATGAGATGCGTATGCCAGAACGGGTCAACTTTGTCGCTCACTGGATAACGCTTCTCATCAGTGACCACGAAACTCATGGACAAGAAGCGCTTGTACTCACGCTCCATCCCGAGCGCTTGCTCGTTGGTATAGCCAGAGTTCTCCACAAGGTACTCCCGGACGAACGACATATCACGATCCTTGATGAGAGCGAACTTGCTCTTCACCATCTCGACTAGTTCTGATGAGACCAACGGCTTCGACACCACAACATCTTTCATAATTACCCCCTTCAAAAGAGCTTGTTGGTTTAGTGCACGCTAAATTGGTTCCAATTAGAATCATACTATAATAATTAAATAAAGCAACGCTTGTGGCAAATAATTCTTTCCTTAAAATTTGTGATAAAAAAGCTGCTGCAAGGGAACTCGCAAGAACCGTTCTTGCGATTAACTTGCGATTAACTAAGCATCTTTAATAAACCCACCAGCTTGGTGGGCCCAGAACGAAGCATAGACGCCATCCTTATTTTTGAGAAGAGTGC
>Ga0209541_10009615_pt1 | contig 15631 bp, 20 predicted proteins | sample RifCSPlowO2_01_FD_184027 | JGI IMG/M metagenome (GOLD analysis project Ga0209541, IMG submission 184027) | Groundwater microbial communities from Rifle, Colorado - Rifle CSP2_plank lowO2_0.1 (SPAdes) (version 2) | ecosystem: Environmental > Aquatic > Deep subsurface > Groundwater | place...
GACTCCATACACCAAAAACACCCGCCGGCAAAAATCGCTTTTTCCATCTGCTCCCCTCCTGAACGCTCCGACATTTCGGCCGTGACGCTTCGCTCGCTAGCGCTGTAACCCGCGAGCACCGCAAGGATGCACAACATGATGCCAAAAATCAGCTTTGCGAATAGAAACGGTTTCATAAGTCATCTAAGTGTAACCACTACCGTCATTGCGAGACAGAATTCCTGGCCATGTCGAAGCAATCTGACACGAAGTGTCATTCCCGCGAAAGCGTCCGCCACGATTCATGGCGGACAATAGTTCATGGATACCCGCTTAAAGCATGCGGGTATGACAATAAGTGAGATTGCTTCACCCTGCTTCGCTGTCCCGTGCGGATGGCTCGGGACTGCTCGAACAAGCGCCCGACCGGCGCTTCACCAAGCTGTCCTCCCCCCTTGTGGGGGAGTCCTTCGACAGGCTCAGGATCCCGAGCGAAGTCGAGGGAGATAAAGGTGGGGGGTGATCGTTTTTCATCACCCCCATCCCTACCTTCCCCCATCAAGGGGGAAGGAGAAAAGAAGGTACCGTCGTTTAAAATGTACAAATCCCAGTGAACCAAGGCCTTGCGCGCGTCTTCGTAAATCACGTCGATATCCCGGACCAACTTTTGATAAACTGCTTGAGTCATTAAAGCCATAGTCTTGTATCTTTATTTTTAACCGGCACTTATTTATTCCGCCGTCCCCAAACCGCCGCCGTGCTGCCAGTCAAGAGGGCGGAGGCCGGCCTGCCGCATACACTGCTCCTTAAGACGTTTGAGGCGGATCGCGATCTTAAAGAGATCGTTGGTGGGATCGTCGAGATCCAGTTCGCCTTCCTCACTGATGTTCTTGAGTTCGCCGGTTGCGATCAGCAAGTACTGCCGGCAGTCGTGGACCATCATATCTACGAATTCGACCGTGCCCTCCTCGGGCGGAAGCTGGAACTTTTTACGCGGGCGGGCAAAGCGGCAGGCAAGCTCCAAAACTTCACTGGCCCGGTCGTGGTCTCCGTCGCGCACCCATAACGAAAAAGCGCCCTTGGTAATGGTTTTTCCATACGCTTTGCCGAACGCCAAAGTGTCCGTCTCCGCCTGAATTCCCGCGGCCTTAAGAAGGATGATCGCATCCCGCAGCTGCCCTTTGTCGCGGTAGCGGACCATATTGACAATCGGCGGTATCTTTTCTTTTTTCCCGGTTTTTTTCTTCATGTTTTCTGCTCCCTCCTCCGACATTTTAAATCTTCAAAAACAAAATTTCAGGCGCTGTTTTTTATCAATAAATGCTTCGGTCTATTTTAAGGTAAACAGCGGCCAGCGGGAATCGAACCCGCGCTAAGAGCTTGGGAAGCTCATGTACTGCCATTATACGATGGCCGCTTTTATTTATGTTATGTCGTTTTCCGACGATTATGCGAGATTTCGCTTAGATATTCATCCTTCAAACGCCCTTGAGGAATCGCTTAACGTCATCGTGATTTCCGGCAAGAACAAACTCAATCAGATCACCTGTCCACCGGAAAAGAATCCGCGCCTTAATTCCTTTACGTGCTTCCCAAAAATCCCTCTTGAGGCGCTTTAAACCCAAGCCTTGATAGAGTTGTCTATCTGTGGAAAGGACGTCAATCAGTTGGAGGGCCGCTTCTTTCACATCGGCTTTTTCGGAAGAAGGCAGCGATTTTATAGAGCGGTCAAAGGACGGCTTAAACTCAAATCTCATAGACCGGCAAGGTGTTTCTTGGCCGCCTCAGGACTTGAAAAACTCTTTCCTTCTTCCGATGCCAATTTTTCAATCTTCTTCCATTCCCTTGGAGTATAAGGGGTACGAGCCGTGATTTCACAAGGCACCAGAATAATGCCGTACTTAGTCACGGTAAAAGCAACTGAAGAACCTCCCTTTAAATGAAGGATTTTTCTCACCCGGCTTGGAACCGTCACCTGTCCTTTGGATGTCATTTTGGTCGTGTCAATAATGGTCATAGGTTTTAAGCTCCTTTGTGCACAATCGTAGGGGCGCATAAAGCACCTGTATTACTTCCTTACTTTCCTACTGTAAAGAATACTCTCTCAACCTTCGAAAGTCAAGTTTGGGCGGCGCAGTGGTTGCCCAGTAATCCTTGTTTCGGGCGGGCACAAGACCCGCCCCTACAGAATCAAAACATACAAATTCTTTGGAATTGTCCCAAGCGCTCTTCGATTTCACCCTCGCGGAGATTTCGCAGCCGCTCTAACCCAAAGTGCTCAACGGTAAACGACGCGATCACCGCTCCGTGCACGACCGCCTTTTTTACATTTTCGAAACCGGTATCCGCCGTTTTCGTCAAGTATCCCATCACGCCTCCTGCGAAAGAATCCCCTGCGCCCGTCGGATCAAACACTTCTTCCAGAGGATACGCCGGCAGCGTAAAAAATTTCTCTCCGTGAAACAAAAGTGCCCCGTGCTCTCCCTTTTTGACAATGACGATTCCGGGCCCCAGAGCTTGAATCGCGCGTCCTGCTTTGATGAGATTGAGTTCCTCAGACAACAACCGGGCCTCACCGTCATTGACCACCACCATATCTACGCGCGCCAGTACTTTTTTTAACGCCGAACGTTTCTGCTCAATCCAATAATTCATCGTGTCACAGGCAATGAACCGGCACTTCGGCCGTTGGACCTGATCCAGAACGGTCATTTGCAGGTCAGGGTCAATGTTGGCGAGAAAGAGAGTCTCGGGCTCGTGGCCCGCTTTAAGACGCGGCTTAAAATCAAGCAGGACGTTAAGATGAGTCTCCAACGTAAGAGCCGCGTTCATATCGGCTTCGTACTTCCCTTTCCAGTGAAAGGTTTTGCCGTTTGCGGTTTGGAGATGTTCGAGCCCAATCGGCCGTTCTTTTAAAACATTCCGGTATTCTTCCGGAAAATCACTTCCGACAACCGCCACCAGATTGACCGGCGAAAAAAAGCTCGCCGCATAAGAAAAGTAAGACGCTGAACCCCCAAACACGGCGTCCTTTTTGCCAAAGGGCGTTTCCACCGAATCGACAGCCACGGTTCCAACCACCATCAACGGAAATTTACTCACTCACTACCGCCTTTCTTAATGTCCGTGCCGCTTGATAGGGATCTCGAGCTCCAAAAACGGCGCGCACCACCGCCACTCGAGTTGCACCCGACTCCACCACACGATTCACATTTTCACAATCGATACCGCCGATACACACCACAGGAACACGAACCGCTCTTAAAACGCTCCTGATTTTTTGGAGTCCGACGGGCCGATAGGTGGGTTTGGTAGGTGTGGCGAACAACGGACCAAACGCAATGTAATCCGCTCCTTCCCGTTCCGCTCGACGCGCTTGGTCGAGACTGTGGGTGGAACGGCCGATGATTTTATTCCGGTTACCGATGAGACGCCTCGCCGCCGAAATCGGGATATCCTCCTGGCCCAAATGGATACCGTCGGCGTCGAGAATTTGCATCAAATCTACACGGTCATTGACCAAAAACAACTTCTTCAAGCGACGCGTTACCCTTCTCATTTTTTGCCCGAGCCGGATCAACGCTAGATCGCTTAACGATTTCGAGCGAAGCTGAATGATGTCGACGCCGCCCAAAAGTGCCCGTTCCATCTGCCCGATGACGGACTCGCTGGGTGTGTTCAGATCCGTAATCGCGTACACCCTAAAGTTTTTTAAGGATTTTCTTCTCCAGTCCATAAAGACCAAACCGTAATGATTGAAATTTCCGAACGTGGGCGGGAACCGCCACTTTTGCGGTTTCCTCCAGCACTCGTAAACTTTCCTGAGCGCGTTTCATGTTGCTGACAAAGAGATCGTACCACTTGAGCCGCTGCCGATCTCGAATCGAGTGGTTCTTTCCCACGTCGCGTTGTGACTCCCGGACACTCACAAGTTTTCGATACGTTACCGGCAAGGAAAGCATAACCGCCGAACACCGATGGCGAAACCGTTTCAGCGACGCCGTCAACCGTTGATCCTCATAGACAAATCGAAGAACGTCTTCACACACCCGGAGGCCTTCTTTCAGCCGGTTGAAATTGGCATCCATCAACCGAAGCGCCTTTGTGTTCACGTTAAGATGCCCGACGCGCTTTTTGGATCAACCGAGAAGTGGAACGGCCTTTCAGGAGCCGAACGCGCTTGATCTCGCCGCCCCAACTCAAAACGTCCTTGCCGCCGGCAATTTTTTGTTTTGACCAGTCGGCGCCCTTCACAAGAACGTGCGGACGGATCGCTCGAATCAACTTCACAGGAGTTTCCTCGTCAAAAATGGCAACGTAATCAACGCTCGCAAGAGCGCTGAGAACCCGGGCGCGATCGAGCTCGGAATTAAGGGGCCGGCCGCGGCCTTTAATGCTCCGAACGGAACGATCCGAATTAAGTCCTACCACTAAAACACTTCCGTACGCGCGGGCTCGGTTTAAATAGGCGACATGCCCTGCGTGGAGAATATCAAAACAGCCGTTGGTAAAAACGATCCGTTTGCCTTGGCGCCTCAACCGCTCGCCAAGTTTCGAAAGGGTACGGTAGGAACGTAGGATACGGGTCATACCTCAAGAGGGAAAAAGCGCATCCTCAACCGCTTCCGAGACGGCATGCAGCGCGGTGGTGTGCATTTCTTGAATGTGAGGCGTTTGGGTGGAACTCACACAAAAATGAATGTCGACCACATCTTTGAGCCGGCCGCCTGAATTACCGGTAAAACCGACTGTGGTGAGCATCATGTCTTTGGCTTTCTTTGCCGCGAGAACGACATTTCTGGAATTCCCGCTGGTTGAAATCGCGATCAAAACGTCGCCGGCAACTCCCAAGCCCTCGATCTGACGTTCAAACACAAACTCATAAGAATAATCATTCGCAACGGCGGTTAAGATCGATGTGTCCGTCGTTAAGGCAATAGCCGGAAGACTTTTGCGTTCACGGTTGAACCGCCCGATAAACTCCGCGGCGATGTGCTGCGCGTCGGCCGCGCTGCCGCCGTTCCCGCACAGGAGAACTTTATTACCGTTCCGGAACGCCTTTAACATGCACTCTGTGATTTGCTCGAGCACTCTTAGGTTTTCCTCAGAAAACGTTGCTTGAAATGCAGCGCGGTGTTCCTCGAGAACTTTTTTGATGATTTGGCAGTCGGATTTCGTCGGCATCATTTACTCAAAGTATTCGCACAACTCTAAAAATTCTGAACTGACAAGTTTTAAAGCGCCGGTGGCTTCGCTTAAGGGTACGGAGGTGATTTTATTTCCCTCAAGACTCACCATATAGCCGAATTTCTTTTGTTCGATCAACTTAAGCGCGCCGATTCCGAACCTCGTGCCCAAAACGCGATCAAACGCGGTGGGAGAGCCCCCCCGCTGAATATGGCCAAGGACGGTCACGCGCGTTTCATAGCCGGTCTTTTTCTCGATCTGTTCGGCCAAAATCTGCCCCACCCCTCCCAGACGAACGTGGCCAAATTGATCCAGTTTGCTTTCTTGAACTACATCTGCTCCTTTGAACGTAGCGCCTTCGGCAACGGCAATAATGCTAAAAAGTTTGCCGCGTTTGTGGCGATTATGAATCACACGGCAGACATAATCCACATCGATGGGTCGCTCCGGAATCAAAATGACATCAGCGCCCCCCGCTAAGCCCGCGTACGTCGCGATCCAGCCCGCGTGACGGCCCATCAGTTCCACCACCATCACACGATTGTGCGACTCCGCCGTCGTGTGCAATCGGTCAATGCACTCCATCGCGATGTTGACCGCCGTATCAAAACCAAAGGTAAAATCCGTACAATTCAAATCGTTGTCGATCGTTTTTGGCGCGCCTACGATCGGCAAACCTTCCTGATAGAGTTTTGCCGCAACCCCCAAAGTATCTTCTCCGCCGATCGCAATCAAAGCACCCAACGCATTTGATTTCATCACGGCCTTGATTTTCTCCACATCCTGCCTTTTCTTGTAAGGATTTGTCCGTGATGTTCCGAGAATCGTTCCCCCGCGATGCAAAATTCCGGAAACGGCATTGTCCACCAGCTCGATTTTGTCGTCATTCATCAGACCTTTCCAGCCGTTGCGGAATCCAAGGACCGTCCAGTTATTCCGGATGCCTCCCTTTACAACGCCGCGGATCACCGCGTTAAGTCCCGGGCAATCGCCGCCGCCCGTTAAAAGTCCAACTTTTAAATGTGTCACTGAAATCACCTCACTTCGTGCTGCAACTAAGCAACGGGCACGGCCGCTTCCGGCTCGACAATTCCCGTTACGTTTACGACCATTTCGATTTCAAACCCTTCCCCCACCAGATGCTTCATTTTTCTTAACACTTCCCCTTGGACAAGACGCGTAAATTCTTGGAGATCCAACCCTGCTAAAACTGAGAGGCCGATTAGGATTTTTAAGTGATTCCCCCTTACCTCTACTTTGACTTTCGCATCACAAATTTCCTGAAACTTCCTAAGACCTTTACGGGCTACGTCTTCAACTGCTTTGAGGGAAACCGTCAAATAACCCCACTGACCCCGAAGCACCATGTCGTTATCGGAACGAGTCTCCTTCACAAGCATTTTAGAAAATAAAATCCCGACAAAAATAAACAAGATTCCTGAAGCGCCTATCTTAAAAGACTGCCAAGGATTTTCGTACAAGTCCTGAACTTGAAGAAGCGCATCTTCCATTGTCAGAACATGAAGCGAAATAATAATCATAAGACTTCCTATGGTCAAGAAGGCAAAAACAGCAAAAATAAGAACAAACAGATGAAGCACTTTCATTCGCTTTAACCAGCTTTCTGCTTGGTTTCGGAAATCGCCGGCGGAGGCACCATGACGGACTCGACGTAATTGGTGTCGACCTTGCCTTGCCGGAAACGCGGCCGATTGATTAAGCGTTCGTTCAACTCCGCGGTAGTCTTAATCGGACCGATTCGAAGCTCTTTAAGCGCCCGGAGCATAATTTGAATGGCTTCCGACCGGTTGCGGCCGTACGCCAGCACTTTGGCAATCATGGAATCGTAATGGGGTGAAATCATATAGCCGGGATAAACGTGCGTATCCACTCGAACATTCGGTCCTCCGGGCAATAGAAGGGTCTCAATTCGGCCGGGACTCGGCATAAACTCTCGTTCCGGATCCTCCGCATTAATTCTGCATTCGATGGCCGCGCCGTTAAATTTAATCGCGTCCTGATTGTAACCAAGCTTCTCGCCGGCGGCAATCCTGATTTGCTCTTTGACCAAATCGATTCCGGTGATCAATTCCGTTACTCCGTGCTCGACTTGGAGCCGCGTATTCATCTCGATAAAATAAAAACGTTCCTGACTATCGACCAAAAATTCAACGGTTCCGGCATTTTCATACCGAAACGCTCTCGCCACGCGCACGGCAGCTTCCCGTATCTTTTTCCTAAGACTTTTGGGGAGGGACGGCGCCGGCGCCTCTTCGATAAGCTTTTGATGTCTTCGTTGAACCGAACAATCCCGCTCTCCCAAATGAATCACACTGCCGTGACTATCCCCCAGCACCTGAACTTCAATGTGTCTGGGTTCCGTCACAAACTTCTCGATATAAACTTCGCGGTCGGCAAACGCTGCTTCTGCCTCGGCTTGAGCGGTTAGAAACGCGTTGACCAATTTACCATCATTGTGTGCTACTTTTATTCCTTTGCCGCCGCCGCCCGCTTTTGCCTTAATGATCACCGGATAACCCAATTTCTTTGCGACCCGGAGCGCTTCGTGCTGATCCTTAATGATCGTTTTGCTCCCCGGAACAATGGGCACTTTGGCCTTGCGTACGACTTCTCGAGCCAAGGATTTATCACCGGCCAACCGCACACTTTCCGGCTTAGGCCCAATAAAGGTAATTTGGCACGACTCACAAATTTCCACAAAGTGCGGGTTTTCGGCCAAAAAACCATAGCCGGGATGGATGGCTTCCACATCCGCGATTTCGGCGGCGCTGATGATACTCGGAATATTCAAATAACTGTCGCTTGAGGCAGCTTCCCCGATGCAAATAGCTTCGTCGGCAAGCTGCACATGAAGCGATTCCCGATCGGCCTTTGAATAAACCGCAACCGTGCGGATTCCTATATCCCGGCACGCCCGGATCACTCGGACAGCTATTTCTCCGCGATTGGCAATTAAAATTTTATGAAACATAAGACTTGAAACTTGCCCGAGAAATCACTGTTGCCTACGATTTCTGGATTTTAAACAAGGGTTGGTCAAATTCAATCGGTTGGCCATTCTCCACTAAAACTTCGGCGATTCGACCTTTCACTTCACTCTTAATTTCGTTCATCAACTTCATGGCTTCAATAATGCACAGCACGTCGCCTTCGTTCACTTGTTTGCCAACCGTTACGTACGGGGGAGTGTCCGGAGCAGGAGCAATGTAAAAGGTGCCGACCATCGGCGAGCGCACAATTTCTGATCCTTCATCCTTGACGGTCTTTGATGCCGCACCCGCAGGAGCGCTCTGGGCCGGTTCGGAATTTGGTCCCGGTGTCTGAACAGGGTTCCGGGTTTCCTCGACAACAGCTCCGGAAGGCCCTTTTTTCAGACGGATTTTGAAACCGTTTTTTTCAATCTCAAGCTCCGTCAAACCGTTCTCATGCATGAGATTAATCATGTCTTTTAACTCTTTGATCGACATCACGTTTCGGATTCCCTTCCGGTTACCGTTGCCCTAACTCTTCTTCAGTTTTTCGACGAGACCGCGTAACCCCAATAAATAACTCATTTCTCCAAACCCGCTCACTTGGCCCACGCAAACCGGAGCGGTCAAAGATTCGCGGCGGAATTCCTCTCGACCGTAGATATTGGACAAATGCACTTCTACGGCCGGAATTCCGCACGCTAAAATAGCATCTCTTAAAGCAATGCTGGTGTGCGTGTACGCAGCGGGATTGATGACGATTCCGTCGTACTTGTTCCGAGCAGTGCCGATCAAATCAACTAACTCGCCTTCATGATTGGACTGCTTAAAGGTTACATCAGCTTTTAGAAATCCGGATTCGGATTTGATCAGCCGGTTGATTTTGGCCAGAGAAAACGACCCGTAAATCTCCGGTTCCCGGCTTCCCAATAAATTCAGGTTCGGCCCGTGAATGACTAAAATACGTAACCTGCCTGAGCGCTGCGGTTTTTTCTTCGACATACGATCGTTAGGAGGCGCGAACCGGTTTTTCGGCTTCGTCGATCAACATCACGGGAATCCCGTCTCGGATGGGATACCGAAGACCGCAGGTATCTCCTAAACACACGATTCGATCCCCTTGTAAGGCCACTTTACTCTTGCATAATGGGCAGGCCAAAATAGCCAAAAGTTGTTCATCAATCATCGCTTACATCTCCTCAACGGCTTCTTCAATCCGCTCGATTTCGCGAATCGAAGCGCCGCCACGAAAGGCGTATAGGATACCACAGGCCGCGCCGATCCCGTAGATAAAAAGTACGATCAAAAAGGACAACGCAACCGCTTGTTCCGCGGCTATGTAGCGGGAAAAAAGATAAACGGTGGAAACCTCGCGGACCCCGAGACCCCCGACAGACGGCACCAAAGAACAAACGGTCACTACCGGTATCAAAAGGTAAAAAACCCACAACGGAAGTTCAACGTGAAGACTCCGAGCCAGTAAGGAAACGATAAAAATAAACAAAATCTGTGCCACCACCGAATACCCGTAACCGATGAGGAGTTGGGTCTTGTTGGTTTGAAACACACGGAGAGCGCTAAAAATCTGTTCTAAACGAAACCTAAATTTTTTGGGTGTTGCCGCAAATAAAAATGTTCTGACGGGACTCGAAAATCTCTGGCTCAGCACAAGCAACGTCACTGCGAGAATAAAACTTGCAAGACACAAAAGGAGTAAACCGATTTGGGGACTGTCAGCTTGTTTCCCCACTGCAAAAAACGCGGCGTATCCGAGCGATATGGCGGCCGCTAAACCTAAAAAACGGTCAATGAGAATTGAGCTCACTGTCGCCATTTTGTCGTCACAATCTTTGTAAATGTAATAGGCCTTGGCAATATCCCCTCCGACTGCGGAAGGGAGAAACAAGCTAAAAAAAAGACTTACAATTCCTAAGTAATACAGTCTCGAAAATGAAAGAGCGACTTTTTGAAGTGACAGAATGAGTTTCAGGCGAACGCTGATGATCGCGATGGTCGCTAGATAAATCACAACTCCCAAGATAAGGGGAAAAAGGGATAGATCGGACAGATGAGAAAGAGCACCTCCAAACTTTCCCCAGGACACAAAGATTAAGATCCCGAGTGAACAAAGACTGATCGTTACTCTTAAAACAGTGCTCTTTAGATGTTTTGACATGAGTCTTGGCAGCGAATGATTATATTAATCGGCAGGATGGTTCACAAACTTCATTTGAAGATCGGCGGTCAGTTGGTTCAAAAGAGTTTCCTCATTCTTGCTCAAGTTTCCTTTGGTTTTTTCCTCAAGCGCCATCAATAGATCAATCGTCTCTTTCGCAGCTGCGAGGTTTAGAATGGGCTTTTTCCCCTCTTCCGGAGGCAGCTCGCCTAAAAACATAAGACACTGAACTCCCAACGAGGTCATTAATTGAATAAATGGATCGGAAGATCTTTTCTCTCTGCTCTGAGTCGGAGTTGGTGAGGATGCTTTCTCGGCGTTTGAGGTTCCGCTTTTCCCTTGGATGGAGTCTTTCCAAGATTCATCGACTTTTTTTTGCGTAAATTTGACGTCTTTTTCCATCGAACGCTGCCTCGCCATTACAAATGATTTGAGCTGCGCCGTATAAAAAAAGGCTCATGGCCAATGTGGGATTGCTTATTTTGTCCATGAGCCTCAGATAGGGTGGGCGAGACATTGCTGTCTCAGTTCCCCATATATCACGAATGATTTCTTCTGTCAACTAACACAAAGGGCAAACTACAACTAAACGAACTGGATGGCGAGCCCGTATTGCTTTTTGAACAGTTCAAAGCGGTTAATTTTACCCGGCACGAGCATCCGATCCTTAAAGGCTTCATTGGGAGGGACATCTACCTCAACCCTCGACCCTTCAAGACCTTGCATCTCCGAATAAGCCGGCGTATCAAGGTCCAAAAACTCCGCAAAGAGTCCGCCCTCACTGACATTGGTAGCGATTCCTTTGAGTTCTATTTCTTTCTGGTCTTTGAGTCGACATTTAATCACGATCGGAATCGCAACTCGAATCCGTTTGCTTCGCCGGCGTTCGAGTCCCTGGCCCGCCGCAGCCGGCTGCGATTCATCGATCGGCACTTCGAACGCTTTGTCCTTGACAAACAGAAACGAACCGAACGCATCCGCGACTTCAACTTCATCTTTGCACAATTTGATATTCGAAGGCAGATGGGTGGCCTCAAAAAGAGCCCGGCACGATCGATCCGGAGTGTAAATGAGGCTTCGCTGTGTTCGCAAAAGTACCGACGTCACTTTTCTCAGTCCGATTTCGTTGATGGATTCCATTTTCTGCAGGTTCATGATCACTCGTCTGAGCTTTTTCTTCTGAATGGTTTCGTCGATCTTACGAATGATGGGTTCCATTTCTTCGCCCATAAACGTGCCGCACAAATCAAACACTTGTACGTTGCCAATCTTTCTGAGTTCTAACTTACCGGTTTGCGTTTGGCTCATCACAGTTTTGCCCCCCATGAATAGTTCAACCACAGTGAACATTTGATTTGAGAAAAGTACTCCGACTTGCGTGCATAGGATGCTAACAAGTTTTCGGCTTGCTCTACTGATATCATGTTTTGAGGTCGTAAAAGCATCGGATTTCTCGCTCGGTTTAATTGTTCCATCAAGAAGTGTACCCGACTAAGGATTGATTTTCAAATTAAGGATATTAGTTATCTGTAACCTATTTCGTCAAAACGGGTTATAGATACTTAAAATGAGGGATATCAAGAGGAATTATAAGGAGTTGTACAGGGTCCCGTAAGGTGCCGAAATGTTCCGGAAGTTGAAAAAAAATTCTCTACTTGGCGCGAGGGGTTTTTGACTTCGCTTTTCGGTCCAACCGCCGAAGTTCGGCCAATCGGTTCTGCTGAATCTTTTCATAGCCGAATGCGGTGGGCCGGTAATAAGATCCTTTTCGTTTGACATATTCTTGGGGCACATAATGCTCTTTTGCGCCGTGCACATATTGATATCCCTCACCGTGACCCATCCGTTTCGCACCCTCGTAGCTTTTGTCTCTTAAGGGATTTGGAACTTCTTCGACGGTATCCTTTTTGACGTCCTCTGTTGCCTCTTGAATCGCAACGTAGGACGCATTGCTTTTCGGCGCAAGCGCCATGTAGGTCACGAGCTGTGAAAGAATAATGCGAGCTTCCGGCAGACCGACCATTTCAATCGCCTGAAACCCCGCAGAGGCCAAAATAAGCGCCTGAGGATCAGCGTTCCCAATGTCTTCAGAAGCGAGAATCAAGATGCGGCGTATGATAAAGCGAGGATCTTCTCCCGCGTACAGCATTTTCGCCAGCCAGTACACGGCTGCGTCGGGATCGCTTCCTCTCATACTTTTGATAAACGCGCTGGCCGTATCGTAGTGGTAATCTTCATCGCGATCGTAGTAAACGATTTTTCTTTGGCATGATTCTTCTGCAACGAGCTTGTTAAATTGAATGACTCCATCTGGATCTGGCGGTGTCGTCAAAACGCCGACTTCAAGGGCATTCAACACTCGCCGCGCGTCACCACACGCACTCTTGGTTAAGTGCTCCAGTGCCGCTTGTTCAAGATTAACTTTGAGATTTCCAAACCCTCGCTCCTGATCGCGGAGGGCTTGCTCAACCACCTGAGCAAGTTCCGCTTCAGTCAACGGGACCAGTTCAAAGATGGTGGACCGGGAAAGTAAAGGTCCATTGATCGAAAAGGAAGGATTGTGGGTAGTGGAACCGATTAAAATGAGAGTTCCGTCCTCCACATCAGGCATGAGCACATCTTGCTGAGCCTTATTAAACCGGTGAATCTCGTCAATAAACAAAATGGTTCTCGCAGATTTTTCCGTCTGAAAAAACCGAGCCTCGTCAATAATTTTCCTGAGTTCCTGAACGTTGGCGGTTACCGCGTTTAAGCTTTTAAAACGAGCTCCGGTCAAATTGGAAATCACCGAGGCCAACGTCGTTTTACCGCTTCCGGGCGGACCATAAAGTACAAGACTCGTTAATCGATCTGCGAGAATGGTCCGGCGAAGGAGCTTCCCTTCACCCAAAAGATGGCGTTGCCCTGCAAACTCCTCTAAAGTCCTCGGGCGCATTCTGCTGGCCAACGGGACAAAAGCATCGGGATTGGAAATGTGAGACCGTGTAGTTTCTTTTTCTTCGGAAATGCTGGGGCCGAATAAATCCATTTTCAATCCCTCCTGGTTCATCGATTTTTAGAACTTTTAGGCCTCGGGCAAACGCGCGTCAAAAGCGCTTCCCAATGCATCGACAATCGAAAAATGAAGCCCGTTTACTTCTTCCGTGGTTAACGTCCGGTCGGAAGCTTGGTAAAAAATCCGAAACGACAGACTCTTTTTTCCGGCGGGCACTTTTTCTCCTTTGAAGGTGTCAAATACTTCGACGCTTTGAACCAGTCCTTTGCCTCGTTTCCGAATTTCCTCGGAAATCGAGCTGCTCTTCACCGCTTCGGGAACAAGAACGGTTAGATCGCGCGGCGCCGGCGGAAATTTTGAAATCGAGCGCACGGTTTTCGAGCGGCTGCGCCGTGCCAGAATTTTCTCCAGATTGAACTCTGCATAAAATACCGACCGTTTGATATCATACACCTTCCGTGCTGTTTTTGACATCACTCCATAATATCCGATCTGTTCCTCCCGAACCATGATCGACAGTGCCTGTCCCGTCTCAAACACAGGATGGCCGAAAGACTGCATAAGAACATCCGTCAAACCAACACGTCCTAAAAATTCATCTACCATTCCCTTTAAATCATAGAAGCTTGCGGCACGCTTACGGTCAAGCCATCCCAAACGCCCCTCGCCGGCCAGAGCAATCCCAAGCATTCGTTCTTCGGATCGAAAACGCCCTGCGCCGTTTGCCAGATAACGGTTCCCGACCTCAAACAACTGAATGTCGGACTCTCCAACGTGAAGATTGCGTCGAATGACCTCGGCCAAACCCGGAAGCAAGGTTGGCCTCATTAAGTTTAAAGCTGTATTCTGGGGATTGATCAACCGCACCCATTTTGGATCGTTCAGACCCAACTGTTCGAGAGGCGCATGCTCAACCAAACTAAACGTAACGACCTCCTGAAGACCAAAGCCCACACAGATGTGACGCAGCTCATCCTCAAGACTCAACATCGGATCAACTCTTGGTGCTTGAGGTACCATTTTAGGAAGGGTTTCCGGAATTTGATCGTATCCGTACAAGCGCGCCACTTCCTCAATCAAGTCAATCGAGTGGATTAAATCGCCTCGAAACGACGGAATTCGAACGCGGATGCTTGCTCGTGAGCCGGACACTTTTAGCCCAAGGCGCGTGAGAAAGGTTTTGACTTTAGCGGCCGGAATATCGATCCCAAGCACTTGCGATAGTTCCGATGGTTTCAACGTAATCGTCGGTTCTTGAATCGGAAGGACGCCGGCTTTAAACACACGGCTCACCCGCCCAACGGAGCCATGGTTCTGAATTAAATGGACCGCACGATTCCGGGCATGATCAACCGCCCCGGGATCCACGCGCCGCTCAAATCGGTAAGACGACTCGCTTGTGAGAGCAAGCCGCCTCGAAGTTGCCCGAATACTCGCCGGGTTAAAAAAAGCGGACTCCAGCAAAATGTTCCGCGTTTCTGCACTCACTTCGGATGATTTTCCTCCCATGACACCGCCGATCGCAACCGCACCTTGCTCATCCGCAATCACCAAATCATCTTGTGTCAACTCATAAACCACCCCGTCGATCGCCGTCATCTTCTCTCCGTGAACTGCACGCCGTGCGGAAATCGCGGTGCCTTTGAGCTGGTCTGCATCGAAGGCGTGAAGGGGCTGGCCATACTCAAGCAGCACATAGTTTGTGATGTCCACGATCAGATTGATGGAACGGATTCCGCACGCTTCGAGTCTCGCTTTCATAAACTCGGGCGTCTTGGCAGATCGAACGTCCTCAAGGAGAACCGCCGAATAATAAGGGCATAGTTTCCGGTCCGGCGCTACGACCTTAAATGTTCGTCGGGCGTCTTCGCCGGCGCGATAATGACTTTGAGGCATGCGAAGTCGGCCCCCTTGAATCGCAGAGGCCTCGCGTGCGACACCCACGTGGGACAGCCAGTCCGGCCGATTGGTTGTAATTTCGGTTTCAAGAACATGATCCGTTCCGACCCGTTCGATTTTTTTGACCTCAAGACCTGCCATCGTCAGGCGCTCCGCCAGCTTGGCCGGAGAACCTTTGAATGCAGCGTAGTCTTTCAACCACTGATATGAAATCTTCATGGGGATTTAAAACTGCCTCAAAAAACGAAGGTCATTTTCAAAAAAAAGGCGGATGTCGTGAATCCCATACTTAAGCATTGCAATGCGCTCGACGCCAAGTCCGAAAGCAAATCCCTGAACCCGATTTGGAGAATAGCCGACGGCACTCAAAACGGATGGATGAACCTCGCCCGCTCCCAAAAGCTC